>Ga0247730_1000013_pt1 | contig 251808 bp, 229 predicted proteins | sample UWRJL073202C2_FD_180959 | JGI IMG/M metagenome (GOLD analysis project Ga0247730, IMG submission 180959) | Plant litter microbial communities from Arlington Agricultural Research Station in Wisconsin, United States - UWRJ-L073-202C-2 | ecosystem: Environmental > Terrestrial > Plant litter >... | reverse complement strand
CGGATTTGACAGCTTCACGCCTCAGCGCGGGGTCGATCGGGCGAAATCCCATAAATCACCTCAGTAGGATGGAAATATCCTACATCGGTGTCCAGAATCATTAAGCCACTACAGGCGCGCTCCTACTTGGAGGCGGGGGCGCCTGCACGAGGGCGACGCTACGTCAGGAAACGGGCAGCCCGCGCAGCGAAACGTTGTCGCCATCCACTGTCAGTACCGATCCCTGCTCATACCAGTCGCCCAGCACGATCCGCCGGGCCGGCACGCCGTCGAGATCGAAGTCGTGCACCGCTGGACGGTGGGTATGCCCGTGGATAAGTCGGGAAACCCCCGCCGTCCTCATGGCTTCCTCGACCGCGCCCTGGTTCACATCCATGATGGTTTCGTCGGTCTGGCCGGTGCGGGACCTGCTGTCGGCCCGCGCCTTCGCGGCAAAGGCGCGACGGGCGTCCAGTGACATCGACAGGATCTGCTGTTTCCACGCTTCGGTGCGTACCTGCAGGCGTACGGCCTGATATTCCGCGTCGTCGGTGCAGAGCACGTCGCCGTGCATCAGCAGGGTCGGCCTGCCTTCGATGTCATGCACGGTCCCGTCGTCGAGCAGGATCATGCCCGCGCGATCGGCGAAGGCCCGACCCAGGAGGAAATCGCGGTTGCCCGCCATGAAATACACCGGCACCCCCGCCGCACGGAGCCCTTGCACGGCGTCGGCGATACGGGTGGGAAGCAGGGCGTCGTCATCGTCGCCGATCCAGGCTTCGACCAGGTCGCCAAGTATGTAGAGCGCGCTGGCCGAGCGTGCTTCGTCCGAGGCGAGATAACGTTCGAAAAGCGTCGTGACGCCGGGCCGTGCATCGTCGAGGTGCAGGTCCGCGATGAACAGCGTGCTCATGTGCCGGTCGGCGTCGCGGGTTTCTTCTCGCCCTTCTTCGTGGCCGCGGGCTTCGTGGCGGCAGGCTTCGTGGCGGCCGGCGCAGCTGGCTTGCCGTTGGCAGGCTGCGCTGGCGCGGCGGCCGAGCCCGCCGCTGCGGATGCTGCCTTCTCTTCACCGACGACCGTGGCGGAATCAATGATCACGAGCGGGTTCGGCACGTCACCGACGAACGGGCCCTGCGCGCGGGTAGGCAGCGCCGCGATCTTGTCGACGACATCCATGCCGGACGCGATTTTCGCGAACACGGCAAAGCCCCAGGTGAGGCCGGTCTGGTTGCCCACGTAGTCGAGGCGACGGTTGTCGACGAGATTCACGAAGAACTGGGAGGTGCCTGAGTTTGGGTCACCGCCCCGGGCGACCGCAACGGTGCCACGCAGGTTGGAGAGCCCGTTGTCGGCTTCGCTGGGGATGGCGGCACGCGTGCGTCGCTGCGTGAGGTCGCGGCTGTAGAGCCCGCCCTGCACGAGGTAACCGTTCACCACGCGATGGAATACCGTGCCGTCGTAGAAACCGTCGCGCACGTACTGCAGGAAATTGGCGACGCTTTTCGGTGCCTTTTCCGGGAACAGTTCCAGGGTGAAATCGCCCTGGCTCGTATGCATGACCACGCGCGGGTGCTCGACGGATCCGGTGGCCGGCGCCGCCGGTTTGGCCGTCTGCTGGGCCATGGAGGCGACAGGCAGGGCGAGGAGGACGCTGGCGAACAGGGCTTTGAACATGGGTGACCGGTCGTGACGGCGGAACATCCCCGGAATGATACGCCTCTTGCCGCGACGCATCGCCGTCATTCGGTCACGATCTCGAGTTCCAGGCCCAGTTCGGCGAGCGGTTCGCGCTCCTGCTCGAGGTCGGCTTCCGTGAGCGGATGCTGGTCGAGCCAGTCGGCGGGCAGGGACAGCCGCAGCCGCTGGCGCGTGGCGACCACGCGCACGCGCGGCAACGCTTCGGCACGCCGTGCGCGACGGAACAGTACGCCCAGCCGCAGGATGGCGATGATGTGGCGCGCCAGTGCGCGGTAACGCACGGGCAGGGCGGTGATCACCGATTTCTGCGGGTTGCGCCGATGCGATTCGACGATCGCCGCCAGCAGTTGCTGTTCCTGCCGCGAAAAGCCCGCGAGATCGGCATGACGCAGGATGTACGCACCGTGCCGCTGGTGCTGGCTGTGCGCGATGGCGAGGCCCACCTCGTGGACGCGCGCCGCCCAGGAGAGCCATTCGCGCGCATCGTCGTCGAGCTTCCATACCTTGGCCAGCTGGTCGAACAACGCCAGTGCCGTGCTTTCCACGCGACGCGCCTGAGCACGATCGACGCCGTAGCGGCCCGCCAGCGAGTCGATGCTGGCCATGCGCGGATCGGTACCGGCCGAACGGCCGATGAGATCCCACAGCAGGCCCTCGCGCATCGAGCTTTCGGAGACGCGCAGCCGCTCGATGCCAAGCGCTTCGAATGCGGCCTCGAAAATGGCGACGCCGCCAGCGAAGACTTCCGCGCGGTCCTCGGTGAGGCCCGGCAGCTTGAGCGTGCCTGACGTGCCCTGCTCGATCAGCGCTTCGCGCACCACGGCGAGCGCCTCGGGCGTGATGCCGTCGTCGGAAAGCTTCATGGCGCGGACGACCGAGCCGATCGACTTGGCTGTGCCGGAGGAGCCGTAAGCATCGCCCCAGCCCGCTTCCCGGTAATCTTCCGAGAACTGCTGCAGCAGCACGCCGATCTCGCGGCGTGCGCGCTGCCAGCGCTTGCGGGTGATCTTGCCGCCCGGGAAGAACCGCAGCGTCGACGCAATGCAGCCGACCTGTACGCTCTCGGTCAGGAGGGGGGCCGTGCCGCGCCCTACGATGAATTCGGTGCTTCCACCGCCGATGTCGATGACCAGCCGGTGCTCGCGCGTGGCCGGAAGATCATGGGCGGCGCCGAGGAAGATCAGGCGACCTTCTTCCCTGCCGGAGACGATTTCCACCGGGTGGCCCAGCGCGGCTTCGGCGGCGGAGAGGAAGGCGTGGGGCGATGCCAGCCGGCGCACGGTGTTCGTGGCCACGGCGCGCACGTGCAGTGCCGGGATGCCGGCGATGCGCTGACCGAAGCGGGCGAGGCTCGCGAGGGCGGCCGCGCGGTGGCTTGCATCCAGGGTACCGTCGGGTCGCAGGCCGATCGCCATGCGCACGGAGTCTCGCAGGCGGTCGATGACACGCGGTTCGCCGTGCTCGTAGCGGGCCACCACCATGTGGAAGCTGTTCGATCCGAGATCGACGACGGCGAGGAGCTCCCCGTCGTTGATCTGCGATTTAGCTGTTGGAGCCAAGGGGGATGTCCGCAGCGGGGTATCGGGCGATTCTGGCAGGCAATGCCGAAAGAATGAACAGTACGATGCACAGAAACCCGAAAACCCAGTAGTCCGTGGGCGCCGGACCCCACCAGTGGCGGTGCCACGGCACATGCACCGGATCGAAGCGAGCCAGGCCGAAGGCCGGGTTCAACACGAACCACAGCCCGTCCTCCGCCACCCAGAAAAGCATGACGCAGGCGAGGGCACGCACCTGGTCCCGCCAGCTCCATCGGCCGGAAAACACCATCGGGAAATGGAAGAACACGGCGATGAACGGGAAGACCCAGGCGTGGTACCCCGTCATGGCCCGGCCGCCCCACAGCAGGTCGAGCAGCCAGTGGTGTTCGATCCGCCAGGTCGGCAGGCTGGTCGCCCACCCGTGCGGGCCTTCGATCTCGACCTCGACATGGGCGAACATGAAGGCGAGCACGAGGGCAAAAAGCGCCGTGGCCAGCACGGTGGCGGGGCGGTGGCGCACCGGGGTGATCACGTGCCGTCCAGGTCCGCCAGGACGGCGTCGATGACATCGCGGGCCGCGTTCGGTCGCCCGATGCCCCGGGCGTGGGCAGCCATGACGGCCAGCCGCGCCGGATCCTGCCGCAGCTGCGCCACGCGCCATGCCAGGGCGACGCCGTCGATCGCCTTCCACGCGGCACCCTGTTCGAGCAGGTAATCCGCATTGCGTTCTTCCTGGCCGGGGATGGGCGAGTTCACGATCATCGGCAGGCCCATGGCCAGGCACTCCGAGGTCGTGAGGCCGCCCGGCTTCGTGATCGCCAGGTCGCAGCAGGCCATGACCTGCTCTACGTGCCGGGTGAAGCCAAGGGGAACGAGGCGCCCCTTGTGCCGGCCTGCCGCGAGCCCCCGCAGGCGCTCCAGCATCACCGCATTGCGGCCCGCCAGCACCACGAGCTGGAAATCGCCGCCGGTGGAAAGCAGCGTATCGGCCAGTTCGTCGAGTTCGCCGATGCCGGCGCCGCCGCCCATGACCAGGAAGGCAGGACGATCGGGATCGATGCCGAGCATGGCACTCAGCACACGACGGTCGTGCGGGCCTGCGAAGGCCGGCATGACCGGGATGCCGGTGATATGGATCCGCTTTGCCGGCAGGCCCACGGCCTGCATGCGATGGGCGATCTCGGCATTGGCGGCGAAGTAGCCGGTCATCTCCGGGATGACCCACATGCGGTGGAGGTCGAAATCGGTCACCTGCAGCCAGACGGGCACCGTGATGCGCCCTTTGCGTATCTGCCGCATGAGCATTTCGGCCGGGAGGAAATGCGTGCAGACAATGGCATCGGGCCGGTACCCGGCGATGGCGTCCCGCAGCCTGCCGGTGTTGAGCCGTTCGACCGTGCGGCGCATGCGCTGGGTGACGGCATCGGGATGCGCGTCGCCCGTGATGCGGTAAAGCATGCCCCAGATACGCGGGTGCTTCGTGATCAGCCGCAGGTAGAAGTCGGCATAGATGCGACGGAAGCTGGGCGGCACGTAATCCATGACGTCCAGGTGGGCGGCCTCCACGGCGCGTCCGTCGGTCGCATAAGTCGCTATCGTGGCTTTCAGCGCCTCGGCGGCACGCACATGGCCTGCGCCCGCCGAGACCGACAGGAGCAGGATGCGACGTGTCATCCGCAGTACTTCACCAGCAGGGCCTGCTGCGCGTTATACGGTGCTTCGCCCTTCCCGGGGTGGCTGCGCTCGTAGCGACCGTCGGCGCCGAGGTGCCACGACTGCGTGTTGTCACGCAGGTAATTCGCGAGCGTCTCGTCGTACACGCGACGGGCCAGCTCGGGCTCGAGGATGGGCACGGCGACCTCGATCCGGCGCATGAGGTTGCGCTCCATCCAGTCGGCACTGGCGCAGTAGAGCTCCGGCGCACCGTCGTTGCCGAACCAGTAGACGCGGCTGTGTTCCAGGAAACGGCCGATGATGGAGCGAACGCGGATGTTGTCCGACACGCCGGGCACGCCCGGGCGCAGGGTGCAGGCGCCACGGATGATCAGGTCGATCTGCACGCCTGCCTGCGACGCACGGTACAGCGCCTCGACCACGTGCGCCTCGTTCAGTGCATTGAGCTTGGCAACGATGCGGCCGGGACGCCCGTTGAGCGCGAGCTCAGTCTCGCGGCTGATCTTCGCCATGACGCTGCTGTAGAGCGTGAATGGCGAATGCAGCAGGCGGGTGAGCTGGATCATGGGGCCAAGGCCCGAGAGCTGCTGGAAGACCTTGTGGATATCCTCGCCGATCTCGGCGTTCGCGGTCATCAGCCCGATATCGGTATAGCCGCGACTGTTGCCCTGGTGGTAGTTGCCCGTGGACAGGTGCACGTACCGACGCAGTCCGGTGCCTTCGCGGCGCACGATGAGCAGCATCTTCGCGTGCGTCTTGTAGCCGACCACGCCGTAGACCACCTGCACGCCGGCTTCCTGCAGGCGCGTGGCAAGCCCGATGTTCGCTTCTTCGTCGAACCGTGCCCGCAGTTCGATGACCACGGTGACATCCTTGCCGTTTCGCGCTGCCTCGACCAGCAGGTCGACCAGCGGGGAATCCTTCCCCGCGCGGTAGAGCGTCTGCTTGATCGCGAGCACGCCCGGGTCGGTCGAGGCGCGTCGCAGCAGTTCGACCACGGCGGCGAACGATTCATAGGGGTGGTGCAACAGCACGTCGCGCACGCCCAGCACGTCGAACTCGTTCACGCCCTTGCCGAAGGCCGGCGAAAGTCGGGGCGTGAAACGCGGGAACTTGAGTTCGGGGCGGTCGACCTGGTCGTAGATCAGGCTGGCGCGGATGATGTTGACCGGACCATCGCAGCGATACACATCCGCCTCTTCCAGCTGGAAGTTCGCGATGAGCATGTCGGTGATGGATCGCGGGCAATCCGCGCCCACCTCGATGCGGACGGCCTTGGCATAGCCGCGGCCGACGAGCTCTTCGCTGAGCGCGCGGGCGAGGTTCTCGACCTCGGCTTCCTCCACCACGAGTTCGCTGTTGCGCGTCACGCGGAACTGGTAGGCGGCACACACGCGGAAGCCCGGGAAGATTTCGTCCGCGAAGGCCTGCATGACTTCCGCCAGGAACACGAAGTCGCCGTCGGTGCCGGAAACCTCGGCAGGGATGTGGATGATGCGCGGCAGCGAGCGCGGCGCGCGGACCAGTGCCATGTGGCCTTCACGGCCGAACGCATCGCGGCCTTCCAGCACCACGGCGAGGTTGAGTGTCTTGTTGAGGATGCGTGGGAAGGGATGGGCCGGGTCCAGGCCCAATGGCGAGAGCACGGGCATGATCTCGTTCTGGAAATACCCCTGCAGCCAGCGGCGCTGCTTGTCGCTCCACTCCTTGCGGGTCACGAAGCGGATGCCTTCCGCGCCCAGCGCAGGCAGCACATGCGTGTGCCATGCGTCGTAGATGCCGGTCACCAGCTCGAGCGTGCGCTCGCGGATGCGCGCGAGGATCTCCGTGGAGCTGAGCCCGTCGGCGCCGGGAAGCGCGGCTCCCAGTGCATGCCGGTGCTTCAGCACGGCGACGCGCACCTCGAAGTATTCGTCGAGGTTGTTGCTCACGATGGTGAGGTAGCGCAGCCGTTCGAGCGCCGGCACGTCCGGATCGCGCGCCTGCGCCAGCACCCGGAAGTTGAACTCGAGTGCCGCCAGTTCGCGGTTGATGTACAGCGCGGGGGCGCCGAGGTCGACAGGCTCGCTCATTCGTTCCGTGGGTCCTTTGCCGGAAAGCGGCAACGCGGCAACCTTGCCACGTTTTCCGGCGCCGCGTTTACCCACGCTGCGTTCAGGCATGCAGGCCGGCGACGTCGTGCAGGCGGGAGCCATCGAGAAGCCGCTCGCTGCCGAATTCGCAGGCGAACGTCGAGCCTTTGCCCGGCTCGCTTTCGATCACGAGGCGCGCCTGGTGCAGGTTGAGCACGTGCTTGACGATGGACAGGCCGAGGCCGGTGCCGCCGGAATCGCGCGAGCGGCTTGACGACACGCGGTAGAAACGCTCGGTCAGGCGGGCGATGTGCGCACGGGGAATGCCGAAGCCGGAATCCTGTACCGAGAAGCGCGCGCCTTCGTCGAGCGGCTCCCAGCGAATGGTGATGCGACCCCCCGTCGGCGTGTAGCGCACGGCGTTGCTGACCAGATTGGAAAACGCGCCGTGCAGGTCTTTCGGCGAGCCGAGGAGATCGGAGCCGGTCGCCATGTCGACCGATATCGTGTGCCGCCCCTTGCTCAGCGCCTCTGCTTCCTTCCGGAGGCTGGCGAGGAGCGGGGCCATCTGCACCTGTTCGTCAGCGACGTGCTCCTGGGTTTCGAGGCGGGAGAGCGTGAGCAGGTCTTCCACGATCTGGCCCATGCGCTTGGACTGCGCCCGCATTTCGTCGAGCACGGGCGCGAGTTCCGGCACGTCTTCCGGATCGAGCAGCTCGAGGTAGCCGTGGATCACGGTCAGCGGCGTGCGCAGCTCGTGCGAGACGTTGGCCACGAAGTCGCGCCGTATCTGCTCCAGTCGCGTGAGGTGGCTGGTATCGCGGGCCAGCAGCAGGCGCTGGCGGCTGCCGAACGGAAGCAGTGTCGCCGTCACGTGCCGGTTGGGATGCCCGGGTGCCGTGACATCATTGAGCGTTTCGCGCGCGCCATCGGCCAGCCAGTCGCTCAGCTCGGTGTTGCGCATGAGGTCGGCCAGCAGGCGGCCCCGGTCGCGGGGTCGTTTCAGCCCGAGCAGCTCTTCCGCCGCATGGTTGAACCAGCGTACGTGGTGCGAGTGGTCGAGTAGAACGACCGCATCGGGGAGTGCAGCCGCGGCGCTGCGAAGATCGCGCAGACGGGAGGCGATACGGCGGGTACGTGTCATCAGACGGTCATGCTCAGGGCGGGGCGTTGCGGACGATTGCAACATTGGCCCCGAGATGTGACGGAACAGCGACAGGAGTACGACGATTTCGCCCAGCGCGACGAGTGTCACGCCGGCCCACGTCGCGCCCGCGACCCGGCCGCCTGCGGCGCCTGCGAGCAGCAGGGCGAAGCAGGTGGCAGGCAGTCGCCAGGAGGAAACAAAGGAGGGCATGGCGGGCGTGGTCGCTTGCGGTCGGTTGGACGGACCATAGCGCGGTGGCCCGCGCTAGCCTAGCCCGCGCGTGCCTAGGTGTTCGCGGAGAATCGGTACCCGGCGCCGCGGACGGTCTGCACCATCTCGTCGAGCTTCCATGGTTCAAGGGTCTTGCGCAGGCGACGGATATGCACGTCGACGGTGCGTTCCTCGACGTAGACGCTACCGCCCCACACATGGTCAAGGAGCTGGGCGCGCGAGTACACGCGCTCCGGATGGGTCATGAAGAAGAACAGCAGGCGGTACTCGGTCGGCCCGATAGGCACGGCGTCGTCGCCCGCGAACACGCGGTGCGCGGGGCCATCGATGCGCAGGCCGCCCAGCTCGACCATGCCGGAGCCATCGTCGCCCTGGCTGCGGCGGAGCACTGCCTTGATCCGGGCGATGAGTTCGCGGGTCGAGAAGGGCTTGATGACGTAATCGTCGACACCTGCCTCCAGGCCGTTCACCCGATCCATTTCCTCGCCGCGCGCGGTGAGCATGATGATCGGAATTTCCCGGGAGAGCTCTTCGCGGCGCAGTCGGCGGGCCAGTTCCAGCCCGCTGGTGCCCGGGAGCATCCAGTCGAGCAGGATCAGGTCGGGCACGCGCTCGGAAATGGCGATCTGCGCAGCGCGGGCGTCGGCGGCGTGGGCCGCGTCCATGCCCGCTTTGCGAAGCGCGAACGCGACCATGTCGCGAATCGAAGCTTCGTCTTCCACTATCAGGATGCGCTTATGCACGCGTAGGGCGCTCGTTGGCTGTGACGGTCATATTGCAGCCGTGCAGTGTTACAGGGCAATGACAGTATTCATGATCGGGTGCCCAGCTGGCTGCGGCCGTCCGGATTATCGTCGGTCGTGATGCGTCGTTTGCGCAGTTCCAGCAACAGCGGGGTCAGGTCGGCGATACGGGCCTGGATGCGCGAGCGCTGGTAATAATCGAGGTCATCCCGCCCGAGCAGGCGCTTGAGCTGTTCCATGGCGTCGAAGGGGCGGCCGGCGAGGTACGCGCTGTCGGCATAGGCTTCGGCGGCCCGTACGCTGTCACCCGATCGCTCGCTGGCCAGGCCATAGGAGCGGTAGATTTCCGGGTCGTCGCTATTGTCCAGCATGGGTTTGAGCATGGCGGCCGCCACCCGTGCGTCGTCGACCTTGCCGCCGTTGGCCAGCGCCCGGGCATACCCCAGGCCGACCGCGCGGTTGCGGGGCGAGTTCTGGTGCAGCACCTTGTAGATCGACAGGGCCTCCTGGCGGCGGCCGGCCTGCCCGAATGCATCGGCCATGGCGAGGCGAAGCACCACGTTGCCCGGGGCTGCCGCCAGCAGGGGCTGCAGCTGGGCCACGGCCAGCGCGGCGTGGTCGGCGCGCATCTGGGCGAGTGCATAGCCGTAACGGTTGGCGACCGTGTCGAAATCCTTCCGCTTCAGGTTCACCTCGTAGTAGTCGAGCAGCTGGCGTGCGTCGCCGGACAGCACCCGCACCCGCTCGCGCATGAGCGCATAGGTGTCGTCGGCGCTTTCCGCCACGATGCTGGACGCGGGGGTGAGCAGCGTCGTGGGATCGCGCATGTAGAGCACGGGGGCCGTGCTCCTTTCCCAGGAATTCCTGTCCAGTGTCGCCTGGCGTGGCCTGGTGGCCCTCCGGTCGTCCAGCACGCGCGCCTTCGCCTTGGCGTCGCTGATGCGGTCCAGGGTCACCGGGTGGGTCTGGAGGAGGGCAGGCAGGGCGTCTTCCCCCTGGCCGACGCGCAGGGTGTCCTGCATGCGGCCGAAGAAGTCGGCCATGGCTTCCGGCTCGAATCCCGCGTTGGACAGCGTCTGGATGCCGACGCGATCTGCCTCGATCTCGTCCTTGCGGGTGAAATTGATCTGTCGCTGCATGATCAGGCTCTGGCCACCCAGCAGCACGGCCGGCGCGGCATTGCCGGCGCCGCCGCCCGCGCCGGCGGCGATGGCGCCCAACAGTACGAGGGCCATCAGGGGCGCGTTCTTCTTCGAGTCCTCGAAGGCCCGGTAGAGGTGGTTCTGCGTGATATGGCCGATTTCGTGGGCAATGACGCTGGCCAGCTCGCTCTCGTTCCGGGTGATGTCGATGAGGCCGGCATTGACGCCGATGTACCCGCCGGGCGCCGCGAAGGCGTTGATCTGCGTGTCGCGCACGATGAAGAACTGGAAATGGTCCTTCGGCCGCTCGCTCGCCGACACCAGCCGGAACCCGAGGTCGTTGATGTACTGGTCGAGCAGCGCGTCATCGACCGTGAGGTCGAGCGCATGCATCTGACGGAGCATCATCGCGCCGTACTCGTCGGCCTCTCGCGGGCTGATCAGCGCATTGGCCGAGCTGCCCAGGTCGGGCAGGCGGATCGCGTCCTGCGCTCCCGCGACAGCGGTGACGAGGGCCAGGGCGGCGACCAGGGGAAGGCGGGAAAGATAGGTACGCATGGGTGGTGCGAAGATACCATCACCCACGGGCCGCATTCGCCTTGTAAAATGCCCCCCTGATCGCCATTTCGTGCCCATTCCGGTTCGGAGAACACTGCCCATGTCCACCCCTGACATCACCATCTATTCCACCGCCGTGTGCCCATACTGCGTGGCCGCCAAGAACCTGCTGAAGGCCAAGGGCCTGGGCTGGAACGAGGTGCGCATCGACACCGACCCGGCGCAGCGCGACATCATGCTCGAGAAGAGCGGCGGTCGCCGCACCGTTCCCCAGATCTTCATCAACGGCACGCATGTCGGGGGCTTCGACGACCTCGCCGCCGCCGACCGCAGTGGCAGGCTCACCGAGATCCTCGGGGCGGCGAACTGATGTCAGGCACCCCGGTCGAGGATTTCACCTCCTTCCGCAAGCGCATGAACGAGCGGATCCTGGGCGAAGACAACCAGGTGGTCCGTCGGTTCTTCGCCCTCGACACCCAGACCTACCGGGCTGGCGCACTCGATGTGAAAACCAAGGAGATGCTGGGCCTGGTGGCGTCCATGGTGCTTCGCTGTGACGACTGCATCAGCTACCACGTGGCCCAGTGCAAGGAAGCCGGCGTGAACCGCGACGAGTTCTTCGAGGTCTTCAGCGTCGGCCTCGTGGTAGGTGGCTCCATCGTGATCCCCCACCTACGGCGCGCGGTCGATTTCCTCGACACGCTCGAAGCGGCCGCCCCGTCCGATGCGACACCCTGCGACGACCATCCCGCTGCCTGAAGGCAGGTGCCGAACTTGATGTGAAGACCTCAAATCGCCGATAATCCGGCGATTTTTCTTCTCCCGCGCACCCCCTTCAGGAGTTATCCCCATGAGCAAGACTATTGCCGTGATCCCCGGCGACGGCATCGGCCCCGAGATCATGGACGCGACCATCCGCGTCCTCGATGCACTCGACTGCGGCCTGAGCTACGACTACGTCGACGCAGGCGTGGTCGCGCTGGAAAAGCACGGCGATCTGCTGCCGCAGGCCACGATCGACAAGATCGCGGAACACCGCGTGGCGCTCAAGGGGCCGCTGACGACGCCCATCGGTGGCGGCTTCACCTCGATCAACGTGACGCTGCGTCGCAAGTTCGACCTGTACTCCAACGTGCGTCCGGCCATCAGCTTCCCGGGCACCAAGGCACGTTTCGAGAACATCGACATCATTACCGTGCGCGAAAACACCGAAGGCGCATACCTCGCCGAAGGCCAGACGCAGACGGGCGAGGGTGACAACGAAGTCGCCGTGTCCATGATCCGCAATACCCGTCCGGGTATGCAGCGCATCTGCAAGTACGCGTTCGAGATGGCCCGCCAGAAGGGCCGCAAGAAGGTCACGGCGGTGCACAAGGCCAACATCATGAAGACCTCGTCGGGCCTGTTCCTGACGGTGGCGCGCGAAGTGGCGAAGGATTTCCCGGACATCGAGTTCAACGAGATGATCGTGGACAACGCGTGCATGCAGCTGGTCATGAACCCGTACCAGTTCGATGTCATCGTGACCACGAATCTGTTCGGCGACATCCTGTCCGACCTGTGTGCCGGTCTGGTCGGTGGCCTGGGTCTGGCGCCGGGCGCCAACATCGGTAAGGACGCGGCGATCTTCGAGGCCGTGCATGGCTCGGCGCCGGATATCGCGGGCCAGAAGAAGGCCAACCCGTGCGCGCTGCTGCTCGCTGCGGCGGACATGCTGGATCATCTGGACATGGTGGCGAAGGCGACGCGTCTGCGCAGCGCCATCCGCGACACGATGGAAGCCCGCGATCGCACCACGCCGGACGTGGGCGGCACCGGCACCACCGATACCTTCGGTGATGCGATCATCGAGCGGATTCGCGCTGCGGCGTAACGTCTGACGTCTGCGTTGGTGGATCAGAAAGGGCCCTGCATTTTGTGGGCCCTTTTTTTTGTCTTGCGAGGTCTATGGGGACCGGTCGGGCTCGGCTTCGCCATCGCGTTTGTTCGTGCTCGCCGGGTGGCGAAGGGCGCGGGCGGTACGGCTACCGGGTCCTTCAACGCAGCCCTCCGGGGCGGTCCGTAGGTTGACTACCGCTGGCGTAGCCGGACTGAGCGGCCCTCTGCTCAGGCGGACCCGGTATCCGTACCACCCGCGCCCGTGAGCGTTGGTGTTGATTGGGGGGGCAAGGCAGGGTTACCTGGGTTAGTTAGTCCGGAGGGGCCTTTGAAAAGGTCGACTTTATGGAGCGGTTGCGGGTTCGCCCGCTCTCTCAATCAACCTTCTTGTTTCGTCTTCGATTTTCTCCCAGTGCGGGAGATAAGCTCGAAGATACGAAATCTCGATCAGCAGGTTCCACTTTGGAAGCGCGAACTTGTGATCACACAGGCCGCGATCTACACCAGGCGGCGTATCTTCCAGCACGCCTTTTATGAGCTTTGCGCCCGGGATATCAACAGTCGTGCAGCTAATCATCGTTCCCAGGCTGCTGTCGCTGTTCCAGCGAAGGTACCAATCCTTGCCAACCAAGAGGGCCTGATCCCTTTTTACCTCGGGATTCCTGGATTTTAGGAAAGATGCGAGTTTATCGACGTCGACATAGTAGGCCTGCAGGCCGTAGACATCGGATCCTTTGCGTCTCGTCTCAAGCCGATTCCGAACGTCATTCGGCAAATCGTACGTCTGCGGCAGGATCGATATGTTCAGTGCCTTGGCGGCAGACATGTGATTCAAGTATCTCGGACGAATATTGATACTCACATCCCCGAGCACATCTTGGGCTCCGGGCTTACCTACGAAGCCTGGCGCGAACGGCTTCAGCGATGGCCATTCTAAAACTAATCCTACCGAACCCTGAAAATCAGGCCCCCTCTGGCTGTCATACAGATTCATCGGAAAGTTGAAGGTGTTTGGTCCCAGCTTGGCCGGCACGAGCGCTTCGCTATACGGGGGCGGTTTCTTGAGCTTATCCTGCGGGCCGATCACACTCCGTAGCCAGCGCTCCTGCTCGATGGTCAGCCCATCCTCTTTCGCCTGCGCAGCAAGCGCCTGCTCTGCCTGCGTGGCCTTGTCTTGCGAACACGCGGTCGTGGCGCTTGCCGCGAAAGCAAGCGCAGCAGTGGCGCCTATTGCGCGAAGGGCGGAGCAGTGCACGTGTGGACCTCCTGGGGCCTAAAGATGAACTGTCACAGGTGGAAGAAGGCGTGGTGTGAGCTTGTTGGACATTTCGAGCCGATAAGCTCAACGCAGCGCCAGTAGGGCCTGCTATCACCAGCCATTACGCAAGGCGGAAGTACGGCCTCGTCGCGATGAGTCAATCCTGTCATCACGCACCCTTCCCGGGCGAAGTAACGGCGCTCTCGATCCTTGCGCGAACGACGTCCTCGATTTTTCTCCAGTCCTGAAGGTAAGCACGGAGATATGTCACGCGTATAGAGAGCTTGAGGTCAATCATGACGAATCGGTGCGTGCACACGCCCCTGTTCTGGCCTACGGGCAAATCTTCAAGTTGCCCGTCGATCAGTCGCGCGCCGCGCACGTCCCGGGGGTCGCATTCAACAAACGTTTGTGGTGCACCATCGCCTGAGTAGGCGATGTACCAGTCGGGACCCTGCCGAGACACGTGAGCGTCGTCAGTCGGTGCGCCTTCTTTCTTTAGATAGGCTTTGAGCTTTTCTCTGTCAATGAAGAACGGCGTCAATCCGTTCAGGGTTGCCCCGCGGATACGATATTTCACGTCTCTACTGGGGTCATCTGAGGGATATCCGTTGGGAATGACGATGTGAGTCTGAATGAGCTTATCTACGGGCACCTTATCGACATAGCGCAGGGAAACATCGATCAGCTCGTCGATGTAGGCGCGACGAAAGGCAGGGTCGCTCCTGGCGCCTGGAGGAAATGCCTCGAGCGTTGGCCATCGCAGTGCCAGGCCCACGGACCCCTGGAAATCGGGTCCCCTTTGCTTGTCATACAGATTCATCGGAAAGTTGAACGTGTTTGGCCCCAGCTTTGCCGGCACGAGCGCTTCGCTATATGGCGGCGGTCTCTTCAGCTTATCCTGCGGGCCTATCACACTCCGCAGCCAGCGTTCCTGCTCGATGCTCAGCCCGTCTTCCTTTGCCTGCGCAGCAAGCGCCTGCTCTGCCTGCGCGGCCTTGTCTTGCGAACACGCGGTCGTGGCGCTTGCCGCGAATGCAAGCGCCGCAGTGGTGCTCATGGCGCGAAGGATGGGGAAGGGCATGTCTATATTTCCTTGAGCCGCAGGGTCAGCCGCTACGGGGAGGAAAGGGGAGAGGTAGCTGTCGCAAGGCGTTTTCGGACTGCTTTTTCGATCCTCTCCCAATCCGGCAGGTATGCCCGGAGATAGGAGATCTCAACCATCAGGTTTGCATCACGAAGGATGAAGGTGTGCTTACAAAGGCCACGCGCCACGCCTGGTGGCGTGTTTTCGAGTTTGCCGCGGATGAGCGTGGCACCAGGGATTTTTGATGTCGTACACACGATCTTCGTTTCCAGAGTGCCGTTGGGGGCCCGGAGCAGATACCAGTCCTCGCCCAGTTCAAGCATGCGGGCGTTGTTGAAATACGCGCCACGTTGCTGCAAGAACGAAGTGAGTCGATCTGTATCGATGTAATAAACGTCTAGTCCATATACCGAGGATCCTCGTTGTCTGGCATCCAGGCGAGTCCGCGGATCCGCTGGGTCATCGTACGAGTGGGGCTTTATCGAATCCTGAAAGACCTGTTCCGCCGACGCGCGAGATAAATAGTCCAGCCCTATCCTGATTCCGGTGTCGCTTATCGCATCGTTAGCCCCTTTTTTAGCAACGAACCCTGGGGCGTATGGCTCCAGGGAAGGCCACTTCAGTAGCAGTGACACCGAACCCTGGAAATCAGGACCTCGCTGGTGTTCATAAAGATTCATCGGAAAGTTGAACGTGTTTGGCCCCAGCTTTGCCGGCACGAGCGCTTCGCTATATGGCGGCGGTTTCTTGAGCTTGTCCTGCGGGCCGATCACACTCCGTAGCCAGCGCTCCTGTTCGATGGTCAGCCCATCCTCCTTCGCCTGCGCAGCAAGCGCCTGCTCTGCCCGCGCTGCCCGCGCGGCCTTGTCTTGCGAACATGCTGTCGTGGCGCTCGCCGCAAGGGCGAGCGCAGCAGTGGCGCCGATCGCGCGAAGGGTAGGGCAGTGCACGTGTGGACCTCCCGGGGCCTAAAGATCAACTGTCATAGGTGGAAGAAGGCGTGGTGTGAGCTTGTTGGAAATTTCGAGACGATAAGTGCAAGGCAGCTCCAGTAGGGCCTGCTATGACCAGCTATTACGCAAGGCGGAAGTACGGCCTCGTCGCGATGAGTCAGTCCTGTCATCACGCACCCTTCCCGGGCGAACTAACGGCGCGCTCGATCTTCGCGCGAACGACGTCCTCGATTTTTCTCCAGTCCTGAAGGTAGGCACGAAGATATGTGACACGCACAGAAAGTTTTAGGTCAATCATGACGAATTTGTGCGTGCAGAGTCCTCTGTTCTGTCCCACAGGAGTGTCTTCAAGCTGCGTGCCAATCAACTTTGCGCCGGGGACTTCGCGGGGCGTGCAGGTGATGAATGTCCGAGGCGACCCGTCCGGCGAGTAAGCGATGTACCAGTCGGGACCCTGGAGAGCGAGATTGAAATCCGTTGTGGGAGCACCCTCGCTGCGCAGATAGGTCCTCAGTTTTTCTCTATCAATGAAGTAGGGTGTAAGGCCATTGGTTGGCTCACCCCGAATGCGGTCGTTGATGTGGACGCTCGGATCATTTTTGGCGTCGCCCGGGGAGGGGTCGATATAAATCTGGATGAGCGTGTGAATCGGCACTTTATCGATGTAACGCAGGGAAACGTCGATCCGCTGGTCCATGTAAGCAGCACGAAAGGCCGGGTCGCTTCTGGCGCCCGCAGGAAATGCCTCAAGCGCGGGCCATCGCAGTGCCAAGCCTACAGACCCCTGAAAATCGGGCCCCCTTTGCTTGTCATAGAGATTCATCGGAAAGTTGAACGTGTTTGGCCCCAGCTTCGCCGGCACAAGCGCTTCGCTATATGGTGGCGGTTTCTTCAGCTTATCCTGCGGGCCTATCACACTCCGCAGCCAGCGTTCCTGCTCGATGCTCAGCCCGTCCTCCTTGGCCTGGGCAGCCAGCGCCTGCTCTGCCTGCGCGGCCTTGTCTTGCGAACACGCTGTCGTGGCGCTCGCCGCAAGGGCGAGCGCAGCAGTGGCGCCGATCGCGCGAAGGGTAGAGAAGGGCATGTCTAGATATCCTTGTGCCGCGGGTTCGGCCGCCACAGGGGAGGCAAGGGACGTGGCGCCTGCTGCGTGGCAGCGTTGGCTAGTTGCCAGTTCATCGCAGGCGTCATTTGCTCCTGGCGGCATGCAAGGCGCGTGACGTACCCGCTTAACTCATTCCCGGTCCGGACATCGTTGGTCCGGATTGCGCTTGAGAGTGCAGCGACTGCATCTGGGCCTGCTGTTGTGCCTGGAACTCGATCTGTTGTGATTGCGTCTGAAACTGCGTCCATTGCTGTGCTTGTTGCGCTTCGTGCGCCTGATGGTTGGAGAGCGTCTGCTCCAGCGATGGTGGTGCTACTGAGAGATCAATGGCGGCTCGATCTCCCGGATCGCGGCCATGGACAAAGAGCGTGCGGTCTTCGAGTAACGACACCCCGAGAACATCGGTCGCCCGCATGTCAGCCTGTCGCGCGGCCATGGTTACCTGGGCGAGACGTTCGGGGGATATGCCTTCAGGGAGACGACTCTTTAAGTCATCGTAGAGGTCTGGATCGATGGACCGCCCACTACTTGCCAGCGGTGCGGCCGACGGACTCTCAGGCCTTGCCGACGCTATCGTGTGAGGACTCGTCGTGATCTCCTGATAGGGATCATCGGGATGAACCTGCTCAGCCATGGCCTTCCGTTGGAGACGAACGGCGCGGGACACCTCAAGGTCATTCAGGATAGCGGGATCGGTAACTCGTTCGGATGGCGTGCGAAATCCAAATTCTGCGACATCCGTATCGATGTAAGACGTCCAGGACTTGGAATGAGGGTCATAGTCATAGTGCGCCGTGCCGTGCCGAATATGGTCAGGATCGGTGGCCGGTTCGGACGACAGTGCGCTTACTTCTGCCTTTGCGAGGTCCTGCATGTATCGCATGCGGTCAGGAACAAGTTCGCTGTACTCAAAAAGAATGGCACGACTCGTGTCAGTCATGCGGGACAATCCCATGTTCCGTCCATCCAGCATGAGCTGCCAGGCTTTTTCCACCTCATCTTTGCCGCCTGCTTTCTCTGCAGCATCCAGCAGAACATTCGGTGTCCATGCGTCGGGGCCGACATGGATTGTGTCGAATGCCAAGGTGTGAGCTTTCTGAACATCTCGTCCGGGCAGGTTCAGTGCGGCATCTTCTTCGCCTTTCTTAAGGTGCCACTTGCGAAGCTCGAAGTCCTGTCTGATGAGCGTTCTTCCGAAATCTTCCCATCCCCTTTCGTCAAGTTGAACATCATCATGTTCCCGCGCGTATGAACGAGCGAAACTGTTTGCAACGGCGCCAGGCACGCTATCGTTTCGCACAACGCCGAGCGCCATGAGACCGTAGCCGTCGTTACCTGGAAGATGCGCCAGATAATTCCAGTAACGCTCCCTGTTACCAGTCATTGCGTAATGCTGAAGTACGGTCTCGTCGCGATGAGTCAGTCCTGTCATCACGTACCCTTCCCAGGCGAGGCAACAGCTTTCGTGATCTTCGCGCGAATGGCATCCTCGATTTTCTTCCAGTCACGAAGGTAGGCACGAAGATATGTGACGCGCGCGGATAGTTTGAGATCGATCATGGCAAATTCGTGGGTGCAGGCTCCTCGGTTCTGTCCCACGGGAGTGTCTTCAAGCTGCGCGCCGATCAACCTTGCACCGGGGACTTTGCGGGGCGTGCAGGTGATGAATGTCCGAGGCGACCCGTCCGGGGAATAGGCGATGTACCAGTCGGGACCCTGGAGAGCGAGATTGAAATCCGTTGTGGGAGCACCCTCGCTGCGCAGATAGATCCTCAGTTTTTCCCTGTTAATGAAGAAGGGTGTCAGGCCATCGGTTGGCTCACCCCGCACGCGGTCGTTGATGTGGACGCTTGGATCATTTTTAGCGTCGCCCGGGGAAGGGTCGATATAGACCTGGATGAGCGTGTCAATCGGCACTTTATCGATGTAACTCAGGGAAACGTCGATCCGCTGGTCCATGTAAGCAGCACGAAAAGCCGGGTCGCTCCTGGCGCCTGGAGGAAATGCCTCGAGCGTTGGCCATCGCAGTGCGAGGCCCACGGAGCCCTGAAAATCGGGTCCCCTCTGGTTGTCATAAAGGTTCATCGGAAAGTTGAAGGTATTTGGCCCCAGCCTGGCCGGCACAAGAGCTTCGCTATACGGCGGCGGCTTCTTGAGCTTATCCGGCGGACTTATGACGCTCCGCAGCCAGCGTTCCTGCTCGATGCTCAGTCCGTCCTCCTTTGCCTGCGCAGCCAGTGCCTGCTCTGCCTGCGCGGTCTTGTCTTGCGAACACGCTGTCGTGGCGCTCGCCGCAAGGGCAAGCGCAGCAGTGGCGCCGATCGCGCGAAGGGTAGGGCAGGGCATGTCTGTATCTCCTTGGGCCGCAGGCTCGACCGTAGCAGGGGGAAGAAGGCGCGGGGTGAGACGCTTGTCGCGCCGCGGTGTCGAGATGCCGCTGATGAGCGGGCCGGGCAGGGAACGGGCGATGATCAGCTGTTGATCGCGTCGTAATGCCATGAGGTTCGTTGCCAGCCCTGATGCGCGCGCCGGATCGTAGACCATGGTCCGGTCACGGTGCGCCTCGTCAGCAAAGCTGAGCATGCCCACGAAATCGTTTTCGGCCGTGCGATCCGGGGGTGCCTGGACCACGCGACACGCTGTCGTGTCGATCATCGCAGCAAAGGCGGCGTAGCCGTAAACGTCGCGCCAGCGCGACGGCTGGCGCGTTCCCAGGACGAAGCGTGGCCCACCCTTTGCTGCGCTCCGCAGCGTGCCCGGCAGGCCCGCGACAGCGCCGATGCGTTCGATGCCGTCGAGCAGCACGGTGGCAGGGGCATGCGGATGGTTGCGCGTGCCGATAGCTCGCATCACATCCCACAGCAGGACCGCCGCCAGACGCTTCTGCTCGCGCGACATCTGATCGTGGACGGCAACGTAGATGGACATGGTCGCGCCTTCCGGCACGTTTTCCCACGGATCGCCGCCGCCCGTTGCCGCACTCATTCCCGCATCCCGGCTCGCCATGAGCACGGGTTCGAGCATGGCGACGAGCTCGGCGAACGAGCGGCGTGTAAGACCGAGCAACCTGTCGAGCATTGATCGGGTATCGGAGCCTACGAAGGGTTTCTTCACCATCTTATGGATAGTCGCCTTGCCTCCCGCCCGGGCACGGGACACGAGTTGACCGATGGATGCAAAGGTGGGACTGGCAAAGCGCGAGTCCAGCCACAGCACCTTCTGAGCGACGGCATCGTCATAAGAAAAACTGGCAAATGCGATGAAAGCATCCTTGATGTCGCTCTTCGACGTCGAACCGTAACGCGTGTCGTCGTAAAGCATCGTGGCTATGGCGTCGAGTTCGGCGCGCCGACGATGCGCGTCGGCAGAAAGGCGGCTCAGCGGGTTCCACGCAGCGGTGCGACCATCCGCTGCAAAGGGTCGAATAAGGCGAACCAGGCCGAGCGTTGAGCGATATCCTGACGTGGCACGCCACAGGCGCGCATCGTTATCCAGAACCACCACGCTGCCTGCCATCTCGAGCAGGTTCGATACGAGAAAGGCTTCCGGTATGTCATGGGATGGCGTGCAGAGCAGAAGGTGCCCGTCCCCCTTCCAGCGAAGCTTCCCCAGGCGGGACACGCCGAGCATCAGGCCCTCGTCCCCGAGCATGCCTGCGCTACGGACCTCGGTGCGGGTTGCGAAACGAGGTGTCCGGGTCCTGTCCCCGCTGCCGGAGCGCCGACGAAACACGAGCCATGACAAAACCACGGCTCCCATCCATGGCACGCCAAAACCGATCACGCCGCTGGAGACGATCTCCCACACATACCTTTGGTAAGCGGGAAGCACCCTCGCGTGCCAATAAAGATCGTACGTGCCTGCATTGAGCTCTACCCGATCACCGATGCCCAGCCACGTCACCAGTGCATATCCCGACAGCCACGGCCCGGCGAAATACGCAGCGAGCAAGGCGACTGCGGTGACGACACATCCTGTTGTTCTCCTGAGCACGCTGCCTCCATAGCAACGATCCTTCATGGATCGATGAAACAGCATTGGCATGAGGGCCTTTCGGTGTCAAGAAAACATGCGCTCGTTTTCGGCGGGATAATTCTTGGTAGCCTCGACAAAACCGCTTCGGCGTACATCCGCTTTTTGTTCGCGTGTGTTTACCCGATTGCGCGCGCGGCGAAGGTCGCGAGTGGTTCGTAGGGGCGCTGGGTGAGCTCTGAGGAATGTCTCAACGCAACGGCTGCGTTGCACGTCGCGTCATCAACCGGCAAGCATCGCAACGAAAGCTTGTCACCACCACGATAGCCGAGAATTTCAGGGGTGAAGTCGTGCTTTCGAGATATGGGTGTCGCACGGCGCCAAACGCCATGTCGAAATCTTTGCTATTTTTGAATCGTTGCCTGCGTCCTTCCAACAAAGACGTGCCGCCGGCAACCATCGCGTGTTTCGCGGTGACGAAGCGCGGGGCAGGAGTGTCATTACCACTCCCGCCCCGCTGACCATCAACCAAAAACGGAGTTTGATTCATGGCTGCCACCGATCTTACGGCACCCTCGCGCCCGTCGCCTCCCTGCGACAGCGTTTCCAGCGTCAATGCAGGCTTTCAACCTCCCCCGAAGCCTGGCTGACGCGCGGCGGCGCCGCTTTCCCCATGAGATGTTTCTGATGCCGTAGTCACCCGGCATGGCCCCGTGCGGCCATCAAGAAGCGAGGAAACCGACGCCTTTCGATGTTTTGCCAACCACGCCGCCTGGGCGCACGGGCACGTGTGCCCGGTGGAAACGTGGGTCCGTGAGATCCGCGGCATGTCGTGTTGGTCACGGCATGCCGCACCTGGACCCGCGCACCAAGGAAAAGGAGAGGGACCATGGATAACCCCAACGAACACTGGATGCTGGGTTGCGGAAGCTATTGCATCAACGCGGATGCCGACGTCGATGATCTGTTGAACGACGCGGGGGAATGGCTGGAGTGCGCGCGGGCGATTGCAGGGCTGCTGACGGATAGCGTGCGTGCTAGCGGGCCGGATCAGCGGCGACGTACGTTGTTCGCGTTGCAGGCGATCGACATGCTTGCGTTGATGTCGGGGCATTGCGCGGTGCATGCGCATGCGCGGATGAATCGCGAGATCGTTTAGCCGCTTGAGGGATTTTGAGTCCCTCGTGTCTGCCGGGCATGGGGAGGGCAGGCAGGGTCGCTTTTAAGCCGACCCCGAGCGGCAGACGTCCGCTTTCGCCGGGTAGTGGGTGACGCACCAGTTGACCCATTTGCGGGTGTTGCGTTCTCGCTGGCTCTTCAGAAGGTGGCCGTTCTGCGGTCCGAAGTCGTAGCCGGTGAGCACCCGTAGGACGAACTCCAGCCCGTCGTGTACGTACCAGGGTTGTCCCTGGCGATCGCGGGAGCCCTGGCGCCGGACCCAGATGGACTGCTCCGGCAGCCGACGGTCGTCGCCCAGATAGCCGGCGATGTACGGCACGCCCGCGCTGCCCAGGGTCAGTAGCTGGTCGAAGGCGCGCCGTTCGCTGTCGGAGTCTCTGGCGGTGTCGTCGACCAGTTGCGGCACGAGGGTGCTGAGATCGGGGCCGGGCGCAGGTCCGGAGCCGGGCGCGGGCCCGGAGGTCGGCGGGATGAGGGCCGTTACCGGCGCCATGGCCGCGCTTGCCAGAGAAGCCGCACCTGCCGCGAGCGGAATCAGTGCAGCCATGGACCAACCATGCCATTTCATACTGTTCTCCTTGCAGGCTCACCCCGGGCAAGCGTATCGCACCCGCAGCGGCATGATGTCGCCAACCGACCTCAGCGTGCCGGCCGACCGGGGCCGGAGTATCCTAGTGGCCTTGATGCAGGCCGTCTCCGGCCGAAGATATCGCCCGTCCCCCTCGAGTCCCGTCGCATGAATTTCCTTGGGCCACGCTTCATCGTCCTGTACCTCCTGATCCTGTTCACGCTGTGCGTGCTGCTGGTGCACCTGCGCGGGCGTTCCCGTCTGCGGTTCGATCGCCAGCTCGTCGATCATTCGGCTATCTTCGCCCCGTACAACCTGTTGATGTACGCCTTCTCGGCGGTGCCGGCACGGCCGATCCTCGATCGTCGCGGCTTCCCCCAGCTCGACCTCCTGCAGGTCAACTGGCAGACCATCCGTGACGAGGCGACACACCTGTTCGACGAAGGCTTCATCCGTTCCGCCGAGAAGCACAACGATGCCTCGTTCAATTCGTTCTTCAAGCAGGGCTGGAAGCGTTTCTACCTGAAATGGTATGGCGAGCCGCTGGCCTCCGCGGAGGCGCTCTGCCCGGAAACCGTGAAGCTGCTCAATGCCATCCCGAGCGTCAAGGCCGCGATGTTCGCGCTGCTTCCGCCCGGCAGCAAGCTCAATCCGCACCGCGATCCCTTCGCGGGGTCGCTGCGGTACCACCTTGGCCTCATCACGCCGAACTCCGACGACTGCCGCATCTTCGTCGACGGCGAAATGCACGCGTGGCGCGACGGGAAGGATGTCGTCTTCGATGAGACCTACGTGCACTGGGCGGAGAACCGCACCGACCAGACGCGCGTGATTCTTTTTGCCGACGTGGAGCGGCCGTTGAAGAGCCGGTTGATGACGAAGGTGAACAAGCGCGTCGGCGCTTTCATGGGATCGATCACGGCATCGCCCAACAGTGACGACGGTGGTGAGCAGGTGGGGTTCGTGAATCGCATGTTCGCGCTGAACAAGCGCAGTCGCGAGCGCACCCGCCGATTCAAGAAGGCAAGCCCGAAGCTCTTCCGCGCGGTGAAATACGTCGGGATCGTGGTGGCGTTCTGGCTGATCTTCCTGGCGCCGTATCCGTTTTTTGGTTCGACGGGGCGGTAGGGCGCCGCGTAGCCTGTCTTCCGGGTCAGGGTGCCGCGCAAGGCGTCGCGCAGGGCGCGCTCCCACAATCGCGTGGGTGCGTTGTGGGAGCGCGCCTTGCGCGCGATGCTTTTCGTTACAACACTTCGGACGCGAAATCCGCCAGCCTCGAACGTTCACCGCGTTTCAGCGTGATGTGCCCCGAATGGGCCCACAGCTTGAAGCGGTCGACGGCATAGGTCAGGCCTGACGTGGTCTCCGTGAGATACGGCGTGTCGATCTGCTCCACGTTGCCAAGGCACACGATCTTCGTGCCCGGGCCTGCGCGGGTGATCAGGGTCTTCATCTGTTTAGGCGTGAGGTTCTGCGCCTCGTCGATGATGAGGTAGCGGCTAAGGAAGGTGCGCCCGCGCATGAAATTGAGCGAGCGGATCTTCACGCGCGATGCCAGCAAATCGTTGGTGGCCTGCCGGCCCCATGATCCGCCTTCCTCCGGGTTGGCCAGCACCTCGAGGTTGTCGGTGAGGGCGCCCATCCACGGCGTCATTTTTTCCTCTTCGGTGCCCGGAAGGAAACCGATGTCCTCGCCGACGGACACCGTTGCGCGCGTCATGATGATCTCGCGGTAACGCTGCTGATCCATGACCTGGGCCAGTCCCGCAGCGAGCGCCAGCAGGGTCTTGCCGGTACCTGCGGTACCGAGAAGCGTCACGAAATCGACGTCCGGATCCATCAGCAGGTTCAGTGCGAAGTTCTGCTCGCGGTTGCGCGCGGCGATGCCCCATACGCCATGTGCCGCGTGCGTGTGGTCGTCGAGCAGGACGAGCTTCGCCTTGCGGTTTTCCTCGTCGCCGGTGATCTCGAGCACGCGCAGCTCGACGTCGTTTTCGCCGGGCATGTACAGGCATTCGTTGGCATACCACGGCTCGTCGTCGTGCACGCTGACTTCGTAGAAGGTGCGGCCTCGCTCGTTCCACGAACGGAGTTCGGGATGCTTGCTCCAGAAGTCTTCCGGCAGCGCATCGGAGCCCGTGAAGAGCAGGGCGAAATCGTCGAGGGCCTTGTCGTTCTCGTAGTCTTCCGCATCGAGGCCGAAAATGGATGCCTTGATGCGCAGGTTGATGTCTTTCGTGACCAGGATGACCTGTCGGTCGGGGTACTGGTCGCGCAGGTCGATCACGGAAGCCAGGATCTGGTTGTCGGCCTTGCCGTTGCCATGGCTGGTGCGCTGCTGGAAGAACAGCCTGCCGACGGCGCCGCGCTTCAGCTTGATGCCCTGCGGATTGCTGAGCTCGATGCCTTCGCGGATACCTTCCCCGCCGCCGCGCTCGATCAGCTCGTTGATGAAGCGGCTGACCTGTCGGCCGTTACGCGAAACTTCTGAACCACCCTTCTTCTTGTCGTCCAGTTCCTCCAATACCGTCATCGGTATGAAGACGTCATGCTCTTCGAAACGGAAGAGTGACGTCGGATCGTGCAGCAGCACGTTGGTGTCGAGGGCGTAGATGCGCTTGCTTCCGGTCATGCGGAAGTTACCTCATGGTGAGGTTGCGGGTGCCGGCCGCATGGCGACGGCCGGGGTGGGGAGCCGCATGACGCGGTATCCGTCACGCGGTGGGAACACTCTCGAGAACGGCACGGGCGTGGCCCGGTATCTTGATGCCACGCCATTCTTCAGACAGCCTGCCCGTGGGATCGATGAGGAACGTGCTCCGCACGACGCCCAGGTAACGCTTACCGTAGAGCACTTTTTCGTGGATGACATCGAACGCCTTGCACCAGGCCTCGTCGGCATCGGAAACGAGGGGGAAGGGAAGTTCGTGTTTGGCCGCGAAGTTCGCGTGCGACCGGACGGAGTCACGCGACACGCCGATGACTTCGGCGTTGGCGGCGACGAACTCCGGGTAGAGGTCGCGGAAATCCCTGGCTTCATTGGTGCAGCCGGGCGTGTTGTCTTTCGGGTAGAAGAACACCACGACCCACTTTCCTGACAGCGATGCCAGCGACAGCGTGGAGCCGTCGCCGAGTTGGCCTTCGAGTTTCGGGAGTTTCTTGCCCTTGGCAGTCATGCGTGTGTCTGCTTTCCCTTCGGTCAGGATGTAACGTCGGTCAGAATTTAACGGGGTCCATGATGGCGTCGAGGTTCAGCCCGTCGCACAGTTCGAGGAAATCGTCGCGTAGCGCGGCGATGTGCGTTTCGGAAGGAATGCCGATGGTGATCTGGGCCTGGAACATCTCGGCACCTGTCTGCATGGCCTGGTAGCGCATGGACGACAGCTGCTCGACGCTGATGTCGCGGCGCGAGAAGAATTCGATGATCTTGACGAGGATGCCCGGGCGGTCGGCCGCAATCACCTCCACGAGGTACGGCAACAGATGGGCCGTGGGCTCGCGCGGGGTGGTCCGGTAGTGGACGATCGGGAGGTCCTCGTCCCGGGAGAGCTTGGCCAGGGCCGTTTCCAGCTTGGCCACGGCATCCCATGCGCCCGAGGCGAGGAGCATCACCGAGGTATCGTTGCCGATCGTGGAAACGCGGGCGTCGGCCATGTTGCAGCCCGAATCCGCGATGCGCTTGGCCAGCGCGAGGATGGGGGCGCGGTGGGCCGGCGACAGCGTGGAAATAAGAAGCTGGTTGTCGGTGGTGGCGCTGCGTGCTGCGGAACGATTCAAGTCGGAAAGTACCCTTGGCGCGTCCCGCGGGGGGCGGAACCATCGCTTCGCGACCAGCTTACTTGGCCCCGTTGCACACAGGCAAGGCGCACGATGCCGCCCGGGCCGAAACGGCCCGAATGGACTCGCTCGAAACGCCCCGGTAACATGCGAACGGCTGGTTACTCAACGGGTTTCACCTTGGATATCTCCGGAAGCATCACCGCCCTGGCGACGCCGTTCGCCGCCGACGGTTCCCTCGACCTCGACGCCTTCCGCCGACTGCTCGACCAGCAGCTGGCGGGCGGTACGCAGGGCGTCGTCGTGGCAGGCTCCACGGGCGAATCGCATTTCCTCGAGCATGAGGAATTCGAGCGCCTGCTGGCCTTTGCCGTGAAACACGTCGCTGGCCGGGTGCCTGTGATCGCCGGCACGGGCGAGGCGGGCACGGCGAAGACCATCGCCACCACGCGCCGTGCGAAGGCGCTGGGGGCCGACGCAGCGCTGGTCGTGGCGCCGTTCTACGTGCGGCCCACACAGGAAGGCATGCGCCTCCATTTCCTCGCCGTGGCCGACGAGGGCGGGCTTCCTGTCCTCATCTATAACGTTCCGCCGCGCACCGGTTGCGACCTGCTTCCCGAGACCGTGGCCGTGCTGCGCGACCATCCCGGCATCGTCGGGATCAAGGAGGCGCGCGGCGACGCCGAGCGCATCCATGCCCTCGCGGAACTTATCCGCCCGGATTTCGTCTACCTCAGCGGCGATGACAACTCGGCCCACGAGGCCATGCTGGCAGGCGCTGCAGGCACCATCTCGGTGGTGGCCAACCTTGTTCCGGAAGCGTTCCGTCGTTTCTGCGATGCCGCCCGCTCGGGCGATGTGGCGCGGGCGGCGGACGAAACGGCGAGGCTGGCTCCGCTCATCGATGCACTGAACTGCGCTCCGAACCCTATACCGGTCAAGGCCGGCCTGGCCGCTCTCGGGCTGGGTCTGGCTGCGCCAAGGCTGCCACTGGTCGAACTGGAATCCGGTCCGGCGCTGGCAAAGCTGCGCGAAACCCTCTCCGCTCTGGCACCATTGGCGTCTGCCGCCTGAAGCCTCACTTTCCACGGAATTTTTGTTCATGAAGAAAACCTCGTACGCGCTGGTCGTCCCGGCACTCGTCCTGTCCGCCCTGCTCGTGTCCGGTTGCGGCGCGTTCCGCTCGACCAAGGACTGGCAGCGCGCGCAGCAGGAAGACCCGCTGCAGATCCCGCCGGGCCTCGACACGCCGTCCACGAGCGCTGCGCTGGTCATTCCTGACGTTGGCTCGGGCGCCGCCGCAGCGGCCGCCGGCGCGAGCGCCGTGTCCGATGGCTTCGTGCTTGCCGACGCAGTCGACGTGGCCTACAGCCGTATCGGCGAGCAGCTTGCCGCCGGCGACGTCGGTACGGTCTCCTCGCACGACGATGCCACGCACACCTACCAGATCGCCGTGAAGTCGGGCGCGCCGGAAAGCCGTCCCGGTCTGTTTCGCCGCATGTTTGGTGGTGGCAAGGCCCCCAGCCAGGATGCAACCGACGCGCCCGCCTCGGCGCAGGGTGGCACGCACTCCGTCCTGCTGACGATCAACCCCAGTGGTTCCGGCAGCGAAGTCCGCGCGCAGGGTGACGCCAGCGGCGTCCGCCGCGTGGTCGACTCGCTGAAGTCGCGCATGGGCGTCAAGTAAGGTCGCCTCGCGATACCCGCGCCGCCCTGACCGGCGGCCATAAAAAAGCCGCCCTCCGGGGCGGCTTTTTTGTAGGAGCGCGCCCCGCGCGCGACAGCGTTTCGCGAGGAGCCGTCGCGTTTCTGTAGGAGCGCGCCCCGCGCGCGACAGCGTTTCGCGAGGAGCCGTCGCGTTTCTGTAGGAGCGCGCCCCGCGCGCGACAGCGTTTCGCGAGGAGCCGTCGCATTTTTGTAGGAGCGCGCCCCGCGCGCGACAGCGTTTCGCGAGGAGCGGTCGCGCGCGGGGCGCGCTCCTACAGCAGACCCTGACGCGGAAAGCAGCCCCCAACGCAAAAACGGCCCACAAGGGCCGCTTTCATCACCCAGGCAAACGCCAGGCTCAGCGCTCGAGCAGGTCGATCTTGCCCGGCTTGTTTTCCCAGTCCTTCGCATCCGGAAGGCCATCCTTGCGCTCGGTGATGACTTTCCACGTGCGCGAGAGATCGGCATTGATCTGGACGAAAGCTTCCTGGCCCGCGGGGACGTCGTCCTCGGGGTAGATGGCATTGATCGGGCATTCCGGCTCGCAAAGGGTGCAGTCGATGCACTCGTCCGGATTGATCACCAGGAAGTTCGGGCCCTCGTGGAACGCATCCACGGGACAAACCTCGACGCAGTCGGTGTACTTGCACTTGATGCAGTTGTCGGTGACGACAAAGGTCATGCGAGTCGATTCAACGCCGAAGAAGGAAAGTGGTGCTCCCTACGAGGTTCGAACTCGTGTTACCGCCTTGAGAGGGCAGTGTCCTGGACCACTAGACGAAGGGAGCAGTTCGTACGTGATGTACGAAGCGCGCTAGTATAGCCAAAATCTGCTCGTCGGCAACGGTTTTTTCACTGGCTCGTCGAACGGGTAGATATTCGTTACATTTGACTCATTCGTTCCGCCACCGGTAGCCGGTGGGGGCAGCCCGTTGCACGGACGCCGACGCGCCCGCCAGGACCAAGACAGCTTGAATTCTGAAACCAGGCATGGGGTTCCGCTGACGCCGCGTGTCATCCCGCGCGAACAGCACACCCTTTCCCGCAAGAACATCAGCAAAGCCGCGCTACGCGTGCTTTATCGCCTGCACGACTCGGGCTTCGCAGCCTTCCTTGTAGGCGGTGCGGTCCGCGACCTCCTCCTGGGCGGCCACCCCAAGGATTTCGACGTGGCGACCGACGCCACCCCGGAACAGGTGAGATCCCTGTTCCGGAACTGCCGGATCATCGGGCGACGCTTCCGGCTCGCCCACGTGGTCTTCGGTCCCGAGATCATCGAGGTGGCTACGTTCCGCGGCACTGGTGAAGACGGCGATGGCGAGGGCGATCGGCACATCGTCGACGGGCGCATCGTTCGCGACAATATATGGGGCACGATCGAGGAAGATGCCGTACGCCGCGACTTCCGCGTCAACGCCATGTATTACGACATCGCGGATTTCAGCGTGCGCGACGACGTCGGTGGCATGCAGGATCTCCAGGATCGCACCATGCGTCTCATCGGTGATCCGGAGCTTCGCTACCGCGAAGATCCGGTGCGCATGCTCCGGGCCGCGCGCCTTGCGGCCAAGCTGGATTTCACCATCGATCCGGCGGCGGCCGCGCCGTTCGCCACGCTCGGGCACCTGCTCGGCGAAGCCGCGCCGGCGCGGCTCTTCGACGAGTCCCTGAAGCTGTTCCTGTCGGGCCATGGCCTGAAGAGTTTCCGCATGCTCGAGCGCTGCGGCCTGCTCAAGTTTCTTTTTCCTGCCACGGCGCGTGCGCTGGAGCGGGGCGACGACGCGCTGAGGGCGCTCGTCGAGCAAGGCCTGTCCAATACCGACGCGCGCATTGCCGAAGGCAAGTCGGTGACGCCCGCCTTCCTCTATGCCGTACTGCTCTGGGGTGAAGTGCGCGACCAGGCCAACAGCTGGATCGCGAAGGGTTATGAAGCGACCGAAGCCTGGCAGCAGGCGGCCGTTCGCGTGGTCGCCGAGCAGTGCCAGCGCGTGGCCATCCCCCGTCGTTTCACATTCACGATGGAAGAGATCTGGTCGTTGCAGCCGCGCTTCGAGCAGATCCAGCGCAAGCGTGTCTTCCGGCTGATGGCGCACCCGCGTTTCCGCGCCGCGTTTGATTTTCTGCTGCTTCGCGCGCATGAATCCGACGGTATGCGTGAGCTGGGCGAGTGGTGGGCGCACGCCCAGCAGCTTCCGCCGGAAATGCTCGCCGCGGCCCTGGGTGGCGGTGGCGTACCCGTGTATGAAGCGGCGGCCCCGTCGTCGGCGCCTGTCCGCAAGCGTCGCCGTCGCCGCAAGACCGGTGGCCGTGGCAAGGGTGATTCGGGCGGCGCATGAGCGTGCGCGCGCTGATCGGCCTGGGCGGTAACCTGGGTGACGTGCGAGCGCGGCTCGACGCCGCGATCGCCGCCCTGGACGACGCTCCAGGTATCAGTGTGCGCGCTCGTTCGCGCTTCTACCGTACGCCGCCGTGGGGCAATGTCGACCAGCCCGATTTCGTGAATGCGGCGATTGCCGTCGATACCACGCTGGAGGCCGGCGACCTGCTCGATACGCTGCTCGCCACGGAAACGGCGTTCGGTCGCGTCCGGCACGGCGAGCGCTGGGGTCCGCGAACGCTCGACCTCGACCTCCTTGCCTATGGCGAGGACATCATCCACGACGAGCGCCTCATCGTGCCGCATCCCCGCATGGCCGAGCGCGCCTTCGTGCTGCTTCCGCTGGCGGACATCGCGCCGCAGGCGGTTCTGCCGGGGCTGGGTCGTGTCATCGACCTCCTGTCTGGCGTCGACGCGACCGGCTGCATCCCGATCGCGGATGTGCCGGTTGAGATAGCGCGCCCGTAGGCGGACAATTCACGATTCACTCCCCCAGGCGAGAAGCGCGTGTACGTTGAAAAAACGAGTGCGCCGGCGCGTAAGCCGGTGACGGTACCTGTCCTGAAGGCCATGAAAGCCGAGGGCCGGAAGATCGTGATGCTCACCGCGTACGATGCCAGCTTTGCCGCCCACCTCGAAGCCGCCGGCGTCGACGTCGCCCTCGTGGGCGACTCCCTTGGCATGGTCGTGCAGGGGCAGGCGAGCACGCTGCCCGTGACGCTGGACGAGATGGTCTATCACACGCGCCTCGTCGCCCGCGGCCTGTCGTCGACCCTGCTGGTCGCCGATCTTCCGTTCATGAGCGACCGCGATGTGCCGTCGGCGCTCGAAGCCGCGGCGCGACTGGTCGGGCAGGGTGGCGCCGCGATGGTGAAGATCGAAGGCGCGGGCCGGCTCTGCGAGGTTATCTCCGCGCTTGTCGAGCGCGCCATTCCCGTCTGCAGCCACCTTGGCCTCACCCCGCAGTCGGTGAACAGGCTCGGAGGTTACCGGGTGCAGGGCAAGACCCGGGAGGCCGCCGACAAGCTCCTGGCCGACGCGAAAGCCGTCGAGGCGGCCGGCGCCGAACTGCTCGTGCTCGAATGCGTGCCGTCGGCGCTCGCTGCCCGCATCACGGCCGAGTTGTCTATCCCGACCATCGGTATCGGTGCCGGCGTGGACTGCGACGGCCAGGTGCTGGTCGTGTACGACCTGCTGGGTCTCACACCCGGCAAGCGACCGAAGTTCTCGAAGGATTTCCTCGCGGGTCGCGATTCCATCCAGGGCGCCATGGGCGCCTATGTCGCCGACGTGCGCGAAGGGCGCTTTCCCGGCGCCGAACACAGCTTCAGCTGAGGGCCTGACCATGCAGACCGTTACCGACGCCGCCTCGCTGAGGGCCGCCGTCCGCGGCTGGCGCAGCGCTGGCCAGAACGTGGGCTTCGTCCCCACCATGGGCAACCTCCATGCTGGCCATCACTCGCTGCTGAAACTGGCCCGCGCCAGGGCCGACCGCGTGATCGCCAGTGTCTTCGTCAATCCGACCCAGTTCGGGCCCGGCGAAGACTTCGAGCGCTACCCGCGCACGCTCGCGCAGGACCAGGCCGGCCTGGCCGAAGCCGGCTGCGACATCCTTTTTGCGCCCGACGTCGCCACGATGTATCCCTTCGGCCCGGCCGCCAGCGTCAGCATCCATGTCCCGGCCATGACGGAGACGCTCGAGGGAGCGCACCGCCCGGGTCATTTCGACGGCGTCGCGACGGTCGTGGCCAAGCTGTTCAGCCTGGTGCAGCCCGACATCGCGGTCTTCGGCCAGAAAGACTTCCAGCAGCTCAAGGTGATCGAGCGGATGGTGGCCGACCTCTCGCTTTCCGTCAAAGTCATGTCTGGCCCGACGCTGCGGGATCCCGACGGGCTGGCCATGAGTTCGCGTAACCAGTACCTGACCGTACAGGAGCGTGCGCGTGCCCCGCAGATCTACGCCACGCTGCAGCAGGCCCGCGAGTTCTTTCGCCAGGGGCACAGCTGGCAGGCGCTCGAACAGGCCGCGAAGGCGCGCCTCGAGCGTGCGGGTTTCGTCCCCGACTACCTGGCGATCCGCCGGGCGGAGGACCTTGCCGAACCGGCTCCCGACGAGCGTGAAGGGCTGGTGGCACTGGTTGCCGCCCGCCTGGGCAACACGCGTCTGATCGACAACCTGCCGTTCGACTGAATCCCTTCACAAACGGGGACTTGCGTTTCCGCGCGCTGTCCCCCATAAAGCGCACCGAAAGAGGAAGCCCTCGCGACGGACGGGCCACCCTCCGTTAGAATGGGCGTTTTTGTAACCGCCAGACCCCAGAGACCGCCATGCATCTCAACATGCTCAAGTGCAAGATCCACCGCGCCACGGTGACTCACGCCGAGCTGAACTACGAAGGCTCCATCGCCATCGACGGCAACCTGCTGGACGCCGCAGGGATTCGGGAATACGAGCAGATCCACGCCTGGAACATCAGCAATGGCGAGCGCTTCACGACGTACGCGCTGCGTGCGGAAGAGGGTTCGGGAATCATTTCGGTCAACGGCAGTGCCGCGCGCCGCGTGTCCACGGGCGACCTGGTGATCATCGCCGCCTTCGTCGGCCTGTCCGAGGCCGAGATGGCGAAGTACCAGCCCGACCTGGTGTACGTCGATGCGAACAACCGCATCACGCACACGAATCACTCGATCCCGAAACAGGCCGCCTGATCCGGAGGCGGCCCGCAAGGGCCGCCCGACTCGCGGGCCTCCTGATCCGGAGGCCCGCCCGACTCGAGGGCCTCCTGATCCGGAGGCCGCCCGACTCGAGGGCCGCCTGATCCGGAGGCTGCCTGCCCGGCATGTAGGAGCGCGCCCTGCGCGCGACAGCGTCTCGCGACTGACCCGCATGTTGTCGCGAAACGCTGTTGACCAGAGATGTCGCGAGGAGATGTCGCGCGCAGGGCGCGCTCCTACACAGGTTGCGCTGCCGAACGGTAAATGCGCGGTGGCGGATGCGCTGCGCAGGGCGCGGTCCTGCAAGGCTTCCATACAATCTACTTACGTTGCGGTGCGGTAAGATTGGGGTTCCCCCCATCCGTTGCAGCCAAGTGGAAGCCATGGAATCAAAGCACGTCAGTCTGCCCTCGTTCGAGGAGCACGCCTCCCGCCTCGCCCAGACCAACCTCCGCGCACTCGTCCAGGACGATGCCCGCGGTGAGCGCCTGCGACGTCGCATGGGTCCGATCCTCCTCGACGTTTCGCGTCAGAAACTCGACATCGCGGCGCTCGACGCCGTCGGTGATTACATCGAAGGCACCGGCTGGAAAGCCGCGCGCGATGCGATGTTCGAAGGCAAGCACATCAACACGTCCGAAGATCGTGCCGTGCTGCACACCGCACTGCGCGGTGGTGCCTCGCGGCACCCGGCGGCACCGGCCGATGTCCGCAAGGAAGTCGCCGACGCGCTGGAGAAGATGGAAACCCTCGTCAGCGCCGTGCACAAGGGCGAAGGCGAATCGGTCGGCCTGATCAACGGCGTCACCGACGTCGTGAACATTGGCATCGGTGGCTCGGACCTCGGTCCGCGCCTTGCCGTGCACGCGCTCGAGCAGTTCCATGTCAAAGGCATTCGCAGCCACTTCCTCACCAACGTCGACGGCCAGGCCGCGACCGACCTGATGAAGGTGCTGGATCCGGCCCACACGCTGGTGATCCTGGTTTCCAAGAGCTTCAACACGCAGGAAACATTGCTCAACGGCGGCGTCTTCCGCAACTGGATCCTCAAGGCGAACAACGGCGACGAGGCGAAGACCTCGAAGCATTTCATCGCGGTGAGTTCCAACGACGAGGCCGTGCACAAGTGGGGCGCTTCGCAGGTGCTCCCGATGTGGGACTACGTGGGTGGCCGCTATTCGTTGTGGTCGGCCGTGGGCGCGTCGATTGCGTTCTCCATCGGCATGAAGAATTTCCTCGACCTGCTCGCGGGTGCCGCCGAGGCCGACGACCATTTCCGCACGGCGGAGTGGAAGGACAACCTCCCCGTACTGCTGGCGATCGCCGAGGTCTGGAACCGTAACATCCTGGGTACCACCAGCCGTGCCGTGATCCCCTACGTGGATTCCCTCGTCGACCTGCCTTCCTACCTCCAGCAGCTGGAGATGGAGAGCCTGGGCAAGCACGTACATCCGGATGACGGCAGCGAAGTGACGCAGCCTACCGTCCCCGTTGTATGGGGCAGCATTGGCACCAATGCCCAGCACGCCTATTTCCAGGCGCTGCACCAGGGCACCGACATCGTGCCGCTGGAGTTCATCGGCCTGGTCAAGCCTGCGCATCCGCTGCGCGAGAACCACGACGTGCTGCTGTCCAACCTGCTGGCGCAGGCGGCGGCCCTGTCGTTGGGCAAGACGTTCGAGGAAGCGCTTGCCGAGGCGACGACGGGCACCGAGGAAGAGCGCCGCGCGCTGGCCGCGCAGCGCACGTTCAAGGGCGACCGCCCGAGCACGGTGTTCATGCTCGACGCGCTCACCCCGCACTCGCTCGGTGCACTGATCGCCCTTTACGAGCACAAGGTGTTCCTGCTGGGCCACCTGTGGGGCGTCAATGCGTTCGACCAGTGGGGCGTCGAGCTCGGCAAGGTCATCGCAAAGCAGATCTATCCCTCCCTTGCCAACGACAAGGATGCGGGGGACCTGACCCGGTTCGATGGCGCGACGCGTGCATTGATCGGGGCGATTCGTAGCCGCCGCTAAGGCGACTGCGTTTCCCGAGTGCAAAAAAACCCGGTCAGGAGACCGGGTTTTTTTTGGCCGGTGCGCATGACGGACCGTAACCTCGCAGGGGCTCGCCCTGCGCGCGAGAACCCTCGGGACGTCAGCCCACCGGGTTCACGACTGAACGCTCGACGCGCATTGCGCCATGCTCAGACCTCGAGCGTCGCGAGGTCGCCCTTGTCTTCGAGCCACTGCTTACGATCGCCCGCACGCTTCTTCGCCAGCAGCATGTCCATGAGCTTGCCGGTACCGTCTTCGGCTTCGATCGTGAGCTGCACGAGTCGACGCGTATCGGGATGCACGGTCGACTCCCGCAGCTGCGCCGGATTCATCTCGCCCAGGCCCTTGAAGCGCGTGACACTGACCGCGCCCTTCATTTTCTCGCGTTCGACCTTCTCGATCATCAGGCGCTTTTCTTCCTCGTCGAGGCAGTAGAACACCTGCTTGCCCACGTCGACGCGGAAGAGGGGGGGCATGGCGACGAAGACGTGGCCCTGCTGCACGAGCGTGGGGAAGTGGCGAAGGAACAGTGCGCACAGCAGCGTGGCGATGTGCAGGCCGTCGGAGTCGGCATCGGCGAGGATGACCACCTTGCCGTAGCGCAGCCCGGAGAGGTCGTCCTTGCCGGGATCGCAGCCGATGGCGACGGCCAGGTCGTGCACTTCCTGGGAGGCCAGGACGGCGGTGGACTCGACTTCCCACGTGTTGAGGATCTTGCCGCGCAGCGGGAGGATGGCCTGGAAGTCCTTGTCGCGCGCCTGCTTGGCGGAGCCGCCCGCGGAGTCGCCCTCGACGAGGAACAGCTCGGTGCGGGTCAGGTCCGTGGCGGCGCAGTCAGCCAGCTTGCCGGGCAGGGCGGGGCCCTGCGTGATCTTCTTGCGGACGACCTGCTTGGCGGCCTTGAGGCGTGCGCTGGCGCGCTCGATGGCAAGCTGGGCGATGCGCTCGCCCAGCTCCACGTGCTGGTTGAGCCAGAGGCTGAATGCGTCGTGCACCACGCCTTCGACAATGCCCGCGGCATTGCGCGACGACAGGCGCTCCTTGGTCTGGCCGGCGAACTGGGCATCCTGCAGCTTCACGCTGAGCACGAAGGCCAGGCGCTCCCAGACGTCTTCCGGCGCCAGCTTCACGCCGCGCGGCAACAGGTTGCGCAGGTCGCAGAACTCGCGGATGGCATTCGTGAGGCCGGAGCGCAGGCCGTTCACGTGGGTGCCGCCCTGCGCGGTGGGAATGAGGTTGACGTAGCTCTCCTGCACGAGGTCGCCTTCGGGCAGCCAGGCCAGCGCCACGTCGAGTGTGTCGGTCTCGCGGGAGAAGTGCTTGACGAAGAGATCGGCAGGCAGCGCTTCGGCGCCCTGCAGTTCGCCGCGCAGATAGTCCGGCAGCCCGTCTTCGAAGTACCACTCGGTGGTTTCGCCGGAAGCTTCGTCGAGCAGGCGCACGGTCAGGCCTGCGCAGAGCACGGCCTTGGCACGGAGCAGGTGCTTCAGCTTCGTCACGAGGATCTTCGGTGTGTCGAAGTATTTCGCATCCGGCCAGAAGCGCAGCGTGGTGCCTGTCTTCTTTTTGGGCACCGTGCCGATGATCTCCAGCTCGCTGGCGCGGTCACCATCCGCGAAGCTCATCCGGTATTCGTTGCCATCGCGGCGGATGGTGACGTCCACCCGGTGCGACAGGGCGTTGACCACGGAGACGCCGACGCCGTGGAGGCCGCCCGAGAACGCGTAATTCTTGTTGGAGAACTTGCCGCCGGCATGCAGTCGCGTAAGGATCAGCTCGATGCCCGGTACGCCTTCTTCCGGGTGGATATCGACGGGCATGCCGCGGCCATCGTCGCTGACTTCCACCGAGCCGTCGTTGAAGACGGTGACGTCAATGGTCTTTGCGTGGCCCGCGAGGGCCTCGTCGACGGAGTTGTCGATGACTTCCTGCGCCAGGTGGTTCGGGCGCGAGGTATCCGTGTACATGCCGGGGCGGCGCTTGACAGGGTCAAGGCCGCTCAGGACTTCGATGTCGGATGCGTTGTAGCGAGTATTCATCAGGAGGTCGCGGTCGTTCGTAGCCGGGCAGGATGGGCTTGGCGCCCTCGGTGGTCAAGCGTGGCAGGTGCCGGTATCACCCGGCGAGACCGGGGAGTCGTCATCTGGGAGCGCGCCCTGCGCGCGACGGCCTTTCGCGAAGAGATGTCGCGCGCAGGGCGCGCTCCCACGACGGGCGGGCGCTCCTGACGCGGGCGGCAGGCGTCAGAGGGGCGCGCAGTGCCATTCCAGCCATTCGCGGTCGGCGCCCTCCAGCAGGGGCGACAGCGCGGCGCGCACCGTGGCGTGATAGTCGTCCAGCCACGCCTTTTCCGACGGCTCAAGCAGGCGTGGCTCCAGGCCGCGCCGGTCGAACGGGCAGAGGGTCAGCGTCTCGAACGAGAAGAAGTCGCCGAACTCCGTCGTGTCGGCCTGGGTCACCACCGCCAGGTTCTCGTGCCGGATGCCGTAGCGTCCGGTCTTGTAGAGGCCGGGTTCGATCGACGTGATCATCCCGGTCTCCAGCGGCACCAGTGCACCGCCAGCCACCGGCGGGCGGATGCCGTGGGGGCCCTCGTGCACATTCAGGAAATAGCCCACGCCGTGGCCCGTGCCATGGCCGAAGTCCATGCCGGCGGCCCACAGCGGCGCGCGCGCCAGGGCATCGAGTTGCGGGCCGTTGGCCCCCTTGGGGAAGCGGGCGCGTGACAGCCCGATCATGCCTTTCAGGACCAGCGTGGAGTCGCGGCGCTGTTCATCCGTCACCGGCCCCAGGGCGAGGACCCGGGTGATATCGGTCGTGCCGCCGAGGTACTGCCCGCCGGAATCGACCAGCAGCAGGCCTTTCGCGGCCAGGGCGCTGAACTGGGCCTCCGTGGCCCGGTAGTGGGGCAGTGCGCCGTTGGCCTGGTACCCGGCGATGGTCGAGAAGCTCTCGCCCACGAACCCGGCCTGGACCGCGCGGGCTTCGCGCACGATCGTGTCCACGTCGAGTTCGGTCAGTGGCTCCCCCGCAACGAGTCCTGTTTCGATCCGGCGGAAGGCCTTCACAAGGGCGGCACCGTCGCGGCGCATCACGTCCCGGATGTGATCGAGTTCCTCCGGCGTCTTCCGCGCCTTCTGGAGGGTGGACGGCGCTGCACCGCGCACCTGTTTTACGGTGCCCGGAAGGCCCTCGATCACCGACACGACCACTTTCGCCGGATCGAAGAGCAGGGTGGCATCGTCGGGAAGGGCCGCGAGGGCCGAGGCCACGGTGCCGTAATCGGCGAGGTGGACCCCATCGGCAGCCAGTGAGCCTTTCACGGCGGCGGGCACCTTGCTGGCGTCGATGAAGAGGGTCGCTTTCGTTTCCGTCAGCAGGAGGTGGGCGAGGAACACCGGGTTGTAGTCGACATCCGCGCCGCGCAGGTTGGTGAGCCAGGCGATGTCGTCGAGGCTCGACACCAGGTGATGCGTCGCGCCGGCGCGGTGCATGGCCAGCCGTACATGGCGCAGCTTATCGGCCCTGGCGACGGAGGCGAAGGGCCCGGCATGGGCGAAGACGGGCGCATCCGGCAGGCCCTGGCGCGCTGGCCAGGCCGTGCCCGGCACGTCGAGGTCGGTGCGGAGCGAGGCGCCCGTGGCGCCGAGGCGCTTCGCGAGCCCCTCCGCGCCCGACACCGAGATGCTGTCGCCGGCCACGGCCACGACGTCGCCTTCCGACATCTGCTCGATGAGCCAGGCGACGTGCTCGGGGGTGTGCGCCACATTCAGTTTCATCAGGGACAGGCCGCTGCCAGCGAGCTCGTGCTCCGCCTGGTCGAAATACCTCGAGTCGGTCCACAGGCCGCCGCCGGTGGCCGTGACGACCAGCGTCCCCGACGATCCCGTGAAGCCCGAGAACCACTCGCGGGCCTGCCAGCGAGGCGGCAGGTACTCGGAAAGATGGGGATCGGCCGTGGGCACGACGACGGCGGAAACGCCTGCGCGCGCCATGGCGGCGCGGAGGGTTTCGAGGCGGGCGGGGATGGTCTGGGAGGTCATTTCCCGATGGTAAAACGCCGGAGCCGTTTCGGCACGTTCAGCATGCCCCTCGCGAGCGAGGGCGCACTTAGGTAACATACCGCTTTCAAGCACTGGCTGCTCGCATGACTCCCCTGATTTTCGTCACCGGCGGTGTGGTGTCTTCCCTCGGGAAAGGCATTGCAGCGGCGTCGCTCGCGTCCATTCTCGAGGCACGCGGCCTCTCCGTCACCATGATGAAGCTCGATCCGTATATCAACGTGGATCCGGGCACCATGAGCCCCTTCCAGCACGGCGAGGTGTACGTCACCGACGACGGCGCCGAAACCGACCTCGACCTGGGCCATTACGAGCGCTTCGTGCGCACGCGCCTCACCGGCAAGAATTCCATCACGGCAGGCAAGATCTACGAGTCGGTGATCCGCAAGGAGCGCCGCGGTGATTACCTGGGCGCCACCGTGCAGGTCATCCCGCACATCACCGACGAGATCAAGCACTCCATCCATGAAGCGACGCGCGGTTTTGACGTCGCACTGGTCGAAGTGGGCGGTACCGTGGGCGACATCGAGTCGCTGCCCTTCCTCGAGGCCATCCGCCAGCTGCGCATCGAGAACGGTGCGGAGAAGTGCGTGTTCGTGCATCTCACCCTGGTGCCGTATATCAAGGCCGCCGGCGAGATCAAGACCAAGCCCACGCAGCACTCGGTGAAGGAACTGCGCTCCATCGGCATCCAGGCCGACATCCTGCTGTGCCGCGCGGAAGAGCCCCTGCCCGATGGCGAGCGCCACAAGATCGCCCTTTTCACCAACGTGCCCAAGAACGCCGTCATCAGCACCATCGACGTCGACGTCATCTACAAGCTGCCGATGTGGCTGCACGAGCAGGGCCTGGACGACCTCGTCATCAAGCGCCTCGGCCTGAACGCCGGTCCCGCCGACCTGTCGAGCTGGGTGCGCACGGTGGAAGCCGTGGAGCATCCGCGCGACGAGATCACGGTGGCCATCGTCGGCAAGTACGTCGAGCACAAAGACGCCTACAAGTCGCTGGGCGAAGCCCTGCGCCACGGCGGGATCAACCAGTCGACCCGCGTGAACCTCAACTGGGTGGATTCCGAAGACGTGGAAGCGCGCGGTGCGCGCACGGTGCTCGGCGACGCCGACGCCATCCTCGTGCCGGGCGGCTTCGGCAAGCGCGGTTTCGAGGGCAAGATCCTCGCAGCGGAATACGCGCGCCAGTCGGGCACCCCGTACTTCGGCATCTGCTATGGCATGCATGCAGCCGTCGTCGAGTTCGCGCGCAATACCGCCGGCCTGAAGCAGGCGGATTCCAGCGAGAACGATCGCAACACGCCTGATCCGGTCATCGCCCTGATCACGGAGTGGACCACTGCGGCCGGCGAAACCGAGCAGCGCAGCGAGCGCTCCGATCTCGGCGGCACCATGCGCCTGGGTGCGCAGGAGTGCCGCCTCAAGGCGGGCACGCTCGCCCGTGAACTCTATGGCGAAGACGTCGTACGCGAGCGCCATCGTCACCGTTACGAATTCAACAACCGCTATCGCCAGTCGTTCGAAGACCTCGGCCTCGTCATCTCGGGCAAGTCCATGGACGACCTCCTCGTGGAAATCGTCGAGCTTCCGCGCCACGTGCATCCGTGGTTCCTCGGCTGCCAGGCGCATCCGGAGTTCACCTCCACGCCGCGCGAGGGCCATCCGCTGTTCATCGGTTTCGTCCGCGCCGCGCGCGAGTACAAGGCCGTTCGCGAAGGCGAGCTGCTCGCTGGCAGCACGAAGGAGTCCGCGGCATGAAGCTCTGTGGTTTTGAAGCCGGGCTCGACCAGCCGCTGTTCCTGATCGCCGGTCCCTGTGTCATCGAGTCGATGCAGCTGCAGCTGGACGTCGCCGGCACGCTGAAGGAGATCACCGATCGCCTCGGCATGAACTTCATTTTCAAATCCAGCTTCGACAAGGCCAATCGCTCGTCGGGCAACAGCTTCCGTGGCCCGGGCCTGGAAGAGGGCCTGAAGGTGCTGGAAGCGGTGAAGAAGCAGATCGGCGTGCCGGTGATCACCGACGTGCACGAATACACGCCCATGAACGAAGTGGCCGCCGTGGTCGACGTGCTGCAGACCCCGGCGTTCCTCTGCCGCCAGACCGACTTCATCCAGAACGTCGCACGCGCCGGCAAGCCGGTGAACATCAAGAAGGGCCAGTTCCTCGCACCGTGGGACATGACCAACGTCGTGCAGAAGGCGTTCGACGTGGGTAACCACGACATCATGGTCTGCGAGCGGGGTGCCAGCTTCGGCTACAACAACCTCGTATCCGACATGCGCTCGCTCGCCGTCATGCGCGAGACGAACTGCCCTGTCGTATTCGACGCGACCCATTCGGTGCAGTTGCCGGGTGGGCAGGGCACCACGTCGGGTGGCCAGCGCGAGTTCGTGCCGGTACTGGCCCGCGCGGCCGTGGCGGTCGGCGTGGCCGGCCTGTTCGCGGAGACCCATCCGGATCCCTCGAAGGCGCTGAGCGACGGCCCGAACGCCTGGCCGCTCGACCAGATGGAAGAATTGCTCGAGACCCTCATGGAACTCGACGGCGCCGTGAAGCGTCGCGGTTTCACGAAGCACGCCTGATCGCTTCCGGGAACGGTATGATTGACGGAATCCGGCGCACGACGCGCCGGTTCCGAAGGCCGGGCTGCAAGGTTCCGCGGAGATGGGCTGGATGACTGACGATGACCGGATCGATGGCGCGGGGAACGTCCCGCAGCACGCGGCGCGCCTGCCGCAGTCGGGTCTCGGTATCGCCTCTTTCGTCATCGCCCTCGTGTCCGGTCTCGTCGTCGTGGCCGGCATCGCCTTCGCCGCCATGGTCGTCGCCTCCGGCGACCCGGAACAGAACCTGCCGATCTTCGGCATCGTCGGCCTTATCCTCTGTGTCTTCCTCGTCCTTGCCCTCGTCGGCCTCGTGCTGGGCTTCCTTGCCCTGCGCCGCCAGGACCGGCGCCGCACGTTCGGCGCGATCGGGCTGGGAATCAACGCTTTCATCCTGATAGGTACCGTGGGCCTCGCGCTCGTCGGCACCCTGTTTAGTCATTCCAACTCATAACGGGAACCGCATGACCACCGATATCACCAAAATCCACGCCCGCGAAATCCTCGATTCCCGCGGCAACCCCACCCTCGAGGCCGAGGTCACGCTGGCCGATGGCTCGTTCGGCCGTGCCGCCGTGCCCAGCGGCGCATCCACCGGCACGCGCGAAGCCGTCGAACTGCGTGACGGCGACAAGGGTCGTTACGGTGGCAAGGGCGTCACGAAGGCCGTCGGCAACGTCAACAACCAGATCGCGAAGGCGCTCGCCGGTTACGACGCCGCCGACCAGAAGGGCCTCGACGCGAAGCTCATCGCACTCGACGGTACGGACAACAAGGGCAACCTGGGCGCCAACGCACTGCTGGCGGTTTCCATGGCGGCGGCCCACGCCACGGCTGCCTCGAAGAAGCAGGCCCTCTGGCAGTACCTGATGGTCGACGGTGGCGGCTCGCTGCCGGTGCCGATGATGAACATCATCAACGGTGGCGCGCATGCCGACAACAACGTCGACGTGCAGGAGTTCATGGTGCTGCCGGTCGGCGCGCCGAATTTCGCCGAAGCCCTGCGCTACGGCGCTGAAATCTTCCATGCACTGAAGTCGGTGCTGAAGGGTCGCGGCCTCAACACGTCCGTGGGCGACGAGGGCGGTTTCGCGCCGAACGTCAAGTCCAACGTGGAGGCACTCGACACGATCCTCGAGGCGGTCAACAAGACCGGCTTCAGGATCGGCAGCGACATCCTGCTGGGCCTCGACGTGGCCAGCTCGGAGTTCTTCAAGGACGGCAAGTACGACCTCGAAGGCGAAGGCAGGATCTTCACGCCGGAGCAGTGGGTCGACACGCTGGCGTCCTGGTCGAAGCAGTACCCGATCGTCACGATCGAGGACGGCATGGCCGAAGGCGACTGGGCTGGCTGGGCGCACCTCACCACGGCCATCGGCGAAGGCATCCAGCTGGTCGGCGACGACCTGTTCGTCACCAACCCGAAGATCTTCCAGGAAGGCATCGACAAGAAGATCGCCAATGCCATCCTGATCAAGGTCAACCAGATCGGCACGCTGTCTGAAACGCTCGAGGCCATCGCCATGGCCCATCGCGCGAAGTACGCCGCCATCGTGTCGCATCGTTCGGGCGAAACCGAAGACACCACGATCTCCGACATCGCGGTGGCCACCACCGCGACGCAGATCAAGACCGGCTCGCTGTGCCGCACCGATCGCGTCGCCAAGTACAACCAGCTGCTGCGCATCGAGGAAGCCCTCGGCGCGAAGGCTGTCTACGCCGGCCGGAATGCGTTTCCGAGCCTGTCGAAACTGCCTGGCTGAGTCGTCCCTTGAGTAATGCGGCAATCCTGCGGTGGGTCGGCCTGATCCTCGTCATCATCCTCATCGCCCTCCAGCTCAAGCTGTGGGTTGGCGGTGGGGGCATGGCCGAGGTGGATTCGCTGCGCGAGTCGGTCAAGAAACAGACCGAAGACAACGCAGGGCTGCAGACGCGTAACCAGGCCCTTGCCGCGGACGTGGAAGACCTCAAGCATGGCGAACAGGCCACGGAGGCACGTGCGCGGCAGGAGCTCGGGCTGGTCAAGCCGAACGAAACGTTCTACCAGGTGGTGGAACCGGGTACGGCGACCAGCGCACCACCGCCCCCACCGGCCATCGCGCCCGGCGGGCAGTGATGCACGCGTTGTGGTGCGTGATCCCGGCCGCCGGCAAAGGCGTCCGTGCCGGTGGTGACCGGCCCAAGCAATACCAGTTACTCGATGGGCGTCCGCTGCTGGACCACACGCTGGAGCGGCTCGCCGCCCATCCCCGCGTCGCGGGGCTCGTGGTGGTGATTGCGGCGGACGACCATCATTTCCAGGCAGTCGACCGTATCGGCGGCAAACCGCTCGTCGTGGCCATCGGCGGCGGCGAGCGCAGCGAGTCGGTACTCGCCGGCCTGGTCGCGCTTCCGTCCACGGTGGAAGAAGACGCCTTCGTGCTGGTGCACGACGCGGCCCGCCCGTGCGTGCGCGCCGACGACGTGACCCGCCTCATGGACCTGGCCGGGCAGGGCGACGGCGGCCTCCTGGGGGCCCCCCTGCGCGACACGCTCAAGCGCGCCGATGCGGGAAGCCATAGCGTGGCCACCGAACCACGTGACGGTCGCTGGCGGGCGTTCACGCCGCAGATGTTCCGGCGCGGGGCGCTGGCGCGTGCACTTCGTCTTGCTGCCGATGCCGGTATCGTGGTGAGCGACGAGGCCATGGCCATGGAGCGGACCGGTGCGTCGCCGCTGCTGGTCGAGGGCTCGGAAGACAATATCAAGGTAACGACGCCCGCTGATTTCGCGCTGGCCGAGTTCCTTCTCAGGAGAACGCGATAATGCGCATTGGCCAGGGCTTCGATGTCCATGCATTCGGCGACGGCGACCACGTCATGCTGGGCGGCATCCGTGTCCCGCACGGGCAGGGCGTGCTGGCCCATTCCGATGGCGATGTCGTGCTGCATGCCCTGTGCGACGCCCTGCTGGGTGCGCTGGCGCTTGGCGACATCGGCAGGCATTTTCCGCCTTCCGACGAAAAGTGGCGCGGTGCGGACAGCCGCAGCTTCGTGCGCGCCGTCGGCGCGATGCTTGCGGAGCGCGGTTACGTCCTTGGTAACGCCGACATGACCGTGATTTGCGAATCGCCCAAGGTGGGCCCGCATGCACAGGCCATGCGCGAGTGCATCGCCGCCGACCTCGGCGTGGATATCGACCGCATCAGCATCAAGGCCACCACGACCGAAACCCTCGGTTTCACCGGGCGGCGCGAAGGTATCGCTGCCCTGGCCACGGTGCTGGTGCTGCCGGCATGAACGAGGTCGAGTCGCGCACGTCCACGCCGCGCCTGCATGACAGGCTGGAGGCGATCACCGACCTGCTGCGGCGTCGCGAGGGCCTGCTTGCGTTTGCAGGGCCGTCGCGCAACCAGGATGACTCCGCCATCGATTCGGCCAATGCCGACCTGCAGGCGCGGCTGGACGAACTGCATCCGGCCGATCTTGCCGATGTCCTCGAATCCCTGCCCCTGGAAGATCGCATCGCCGTCTGGCAGCGCGTGCGCGCGGACCGCGATGGCGAGATCCTGCTCGAAGTGTCGGATTCCGTGCGCGAGTCGCTCATCGCCGACATGGACGACAGCGAGATCCTCGCCGCCGTCGAGCCGCTCGATGCCGACGAGCTGGCCGACCTCGTCGATGACCTGCCGACCGAAGTGCTGCCGGAACTCATGGCGAGCCTCGATGCGCAGGAGCGCGAGCGCGTGCAGGCCGCCATGTCCTACGAGGACGACCAGGTCGGCGCGCTGATGGATTTCGACATGGTCACCATCCGCGAGGACATCAGCCTCGAAGTGGTGCTGCGCTACCTTCGCCGGTTCGACGAGCTGCCCGCCCAGACCGACAAGCTCTTCGTCGTGAATACGGGCAATGTACTCACGGGCGTGCTTCCGCTGCACTGGCTGCTGGTGAACTCGCCGGACCGGATGGTCCACGAGATCATGGCGCCCGACGTCAACACGTTCCGCCCCGAAGACGATGCGTACGACGTGGCCCAGGCCTTTGAGCGCTACGACCTCGTCACCGCGCCCGTCGTCGATGCGAACATGCGCCTGATCGGCCGCATCGCCGTGGACGCCATGCTCGACTTCATCCGGGAAGAGGGTGAAACCGAGGCGCTTTCACGTGGCGGCCTCCGTGAGGAAGAAGACATCTTCGCCTCGGTGTGGAAGTCGGTACGCAACCGCTGGGCGTGGCTGGCGGTGAACCTGGTCACCGCGTTCATCGCGTCGCGGGTCATCGGCCTCTTCGAGCATTCCATCGAGAAGCTCGTGGCGCTGGCCGCGCTCATGCCCATCGTCGCGGGCATCGGTGGCAACTCGGGGAACCAGACCATCACCATGATCGTCCGCGCCATGGCGCTGGAGCAGGTCGGCGTGTCGCAGGTGCGTCGCCTTTGGCGCAAGGAACTCTGCGTTTCGCTCATCAACGGCGTCGTCTGGGGCGGCTGCATCGGCATCGTCGCCTGGCTGCTCTACGGCAGCGTGTCGCTCGGGCTCGTCATGACCGCCGCCATGACACTGAACCTCCTGCTCGCCGCCTTCATGGGCGTCGGCATTCCCATGCTGATGACCCGGCTGGGCCGCGACCCGGCGCTGGGGTCCAGTGTTCTCATCACCGCCGTTACCGATAGCGGCGGTTTCTTTATTTTCCTGGGGCTGGCGACCATTTTCCTGCTCTAGCAAGGCTGTACCCATGACTGAATCCGAACTTCCCTACGCCTTCGGCGAGCCACCGTTGCGCGGCCGCCTGCGCTCCACGCCCGACGACTTCTTCGTCGAGGAAATCCTCGGCTATGAGGCCGACGGCGCGGGCGAGCACGCCTTCCTCCTCGTCGAGAAGCGCGGGACGAACACGGAGTGGGCGGCACGCGAACTGGCGAAGTTCGCCAACATTCCGCCCATGCATGTCGGTTTCGCCGGGATGAAGGATCGCCACGCGGTGACCCGCCAGGTGTTCACGCTGCATCTTCCCGGCAAGGCCGACCCTGACTGGTCGGCGTTCCCGGGCGAGGACGTGAAGATCATTTCGTCCGCCCGGCACTCGCGCAAGATCAAGCGCGGTGCGCTGCGTGGCAACCGGTTCGTGCTGGTGCTGCGCGACGTCGAAGGTGATCGCGAAACGGCGGAGGTTCGGCTGGCCGCCATCGCGGCGCGCGGTGTGCCGAATTACTTCGGCGAGCAGCGCTTCGGCCTCGGCGGCAATAACGTCCAGCAGGCGAAGGCCATGTTCGGCGGGCGCCGGATGGATCGTGACAAGCGGTCGATCCTGCTGTCCGCCGCGCGCTCCCACATCTTCAATGGGGTGCTCGCCGAGCGCGTGGCTGCGGGCCAGTGGGATACGCCGATGGACGGCGAGATATGGTCCCTCGAAGGATCCCGCTCCTGGTTCGGCCCCGAGCCATTCGACGAAACGCTGGCCGAGCGCCTGGGGCGTTTCGATATCCATCCGTCGGGCCCGTTATGGGGCAGCGGCGAGACGCCGGCCGGCGGGGCGGCCGGCGAGCTGGAGCGGTCCGTGGCAGCGCGCGATGAAGATCTCGCCGCAGGGCTGGCCGGTGCGCGCATGGACCAGGAACGCCGTTCCCTGCGCCTGCTGCCGCGCGACCTGGGCTGGCGCTGGCTGGACGACGGCGCACTGGAAGTGTCGTTCGGCCTGCCCGCCGGCGCGTACGCCACGACCGTCATGCGCGAGATTACCCTTTAAGCAACACGATGACCGCGCCGGTGCCGCCCTGCATGGGGCGCGCCGATGCAAACGCGACCACGTCGTCGCGGCGCCGGAGCAGCCGGTCGGTCAGGCCCTTCAACACCGGGCCGGCGGCCCGGGAGCGCAGCCCCTTTCCGTGGATGATCCGCACGCAGCGGATGCCGTCGTGCCGGCAGCCGGCCAGGAAATCAGCGATGGTCAGCTGCGCCGCCGCGGCGTTCATCTGGTGCAGGTCGACTTCCTCCTGGATGCTGAACTGTCCGCGCTTGAGCTGCTTGAGCAGCTTCGGCGGATAGCCGTCTCGCAGGTAAGAGAGCTCCTCGCCCACTTCCAGTTCGGCAGGGTCGTAATCGAAGATCAGGGAATCGGCCGGCACCGCGGCTTCGTCGGCATCGCGCATGTGCGGGTGGGGTGCAGGCCGCGGGCGCTCGGGAACGGCCTCGACAGGCGCCATGAGCCGCACGTCGCCGATGGCCTCACGGAACAGCCGGCTGTCGTCGTCCTGGACCGTGGGAGCACGTTGCTTCATGGCTCCATCCTAGCGGGCTTTCGTGAATCCCGCTGCCCGGTCCGGTAGACTTGGACGGTACCCGTTTTTCGATCTGGATCACCATGCAAGTTCTCGTTAGCAACGACGACGGCGTCGAGGCCCAGGGCATAAGGGTTCTCGCGCAGCGTCTGGCCGCGTTTGGTACGGTCACGGTGGTCGCGCCCGATCGCGATCGTTCGGGCGCGAGCAATTCGCTCACGCTCGATGCCCCGATCCGCGCGCAGCGCCTCGAGAACGGCCACTATCGTGTGTCGGGTACGCCCACCGACTGCGTGCACCTCGCGCTGTCGGGCCTCCTCGACCACACCACCGACATCGTGGTTTCCGGCATCAACAACGCAGCCAACCTGGGCGACGACGTCATCTATTCCGGCACGGTCTCCGCCGCCATGGAAGGGCGCTTCCTCGGCCTGCCGGCCATCGCCGTCTCCCTGGTCACGCGCGAAGGGTCAGGTCGCCATTTCGACTCCGCCGCCAGCGCTGTCCTCCTGCTCATGAAGCGGCTGATCGTCGATCCGCTGCCGGCCGATACCATCCTCAATATCAACGTGCCCGACCTTCCGTGGGACGACATCCGCGGTTTCGAAGTCACCCGGCTGGGCAAGCGGCATCGTGCCGCGCCGGCCATCCGCACGGAAGATCCGCGCGGCCGTGACATGTGGTGGATAGGCCCGCCGGGCGAGATCGACGACGCGGGCCCCGGTACCGACTTCGACGCCGTGCGCCGCGGTTACGTGTCCGTGACCCCGATCCACACCGATCTCACGCGCTTCCAGGCGCTCGAAAAGGTGAGCAGCTGGATGCTCGCGCTGTCCGGCGCCATGGACAACGAGGAGGCCGCCTGACGTGGTGAATCTGCACGCCCTGCCGGCGTCGGCCCTGCGCGGTGAGGGCATGACCTCCCAGCGCGCCCGCGACCGCCTGGTCGCGAAGCTGGTGGAAGAGGGCATCCGCGACGATCGCGTGCTCGAAGTGATCCGCCAGCTTCCCCGCCACCATTTCATCGACCAGGCGCTGCATACGCGCGCCTATGAAAATACGGCCCTGCCGATCGGCCACGGCCAGACCATCTCGCAGCCATGGATCGTGGCGCGCATGACGGAGGTCCTGATCGAGCGTGGTATTCCCGACCGCGTGCTGGAGATCGGCACGGGCTCGGGCTACCAGGCGGCGGTGCTGGCCGGCATCGTGCCGACGGTCTACACCGTCGAACGCATCGAGGAACTCCTTCGCCAGGCGCGTCGCCGTTTCCGTCAGCTCGGCATCGAGAACCTGCGCTCGCGCCACGACGACGGCAAGCTGGGCTGGGAATCCGATGCCCCGTTCGACGCCATCATCCTGACGGCGGCGGGCGACCGCATCCCGACGAAGCTGCTCGACCAGCTCCGTGTGGGCGGCGTCCTCGTGGCACCGGTGGGTGGTCCCAGCCAGCAGGTGCTCGTGCGCCTGACCAAGGGCGAGGGGAGCGACGTGATTCGCGAAGAGCTGGGCGCCGTCAGTTTCGTGCCGCTGCTCGGCGGTATCGGTTGATGCTTCATTACAGGGAAGACCGCTGAATGCGGATGTTCGGTTCACTTTACGAGCGCGCCATCGTCTGGGCTCGCCACCGCCATGCCGTCAGGTACCTGGCCCTGCTCTCGTTCGTCGAGGCCTTCATTTTCCCGGTGATGCCGGAAGTGATGCTGGCGCCGATGATGCTGGCCGAGCCGCGCAAGGCGTTCCGCTTCGCCAACTGGAGCCTGCTGTTTTCCCTTGCCGGATCACTGGTGGGCTACACGCTTGGCCATTTTGCGTTCGAGGCGCTCAAGCCGATGCTGGAGTCGATGCATCTGCTGGCACCCATCATGAAAGGCGTCGAAAACCTGCAGAAGGACATGGCCGCGCATTCGTTCGGCCTGTACATCGTGCTTGCCATGGCTGCGCTGCAGCCGGTCGTGCCGATGAAGTTCGTGACGTGGGCGGCCGGTATCGTCGCCGTACCGGTGCTGCCGTTCCTTCTCTGCATGCTGATCGGCCGTGGCAAGCGCGTCTGGCTGCTCGCGCTGTTGATACGCATCTTCGGCGAGCGCGCCGAGCAGATGCTGCGCAAACACATCGAGTGGATAGGCTGGGCTGTTATCGTGGCAGTCGTTTTCCTGGCTGGCTGGTGGTTCCTGCTTCGATGAGCATCCGTGAAAGGAAATCCCTGATGCACCTGACTCGCCCCCTGGCGATCACGACGGTGCTCGCCGTGGCCGTGAGCATCGCCGGCTGCGGCACGCCGCGCAGCTCCGTCGTCGTGACGCGTGCGCCCGGGTCGGGGCAGGCGTCCCGCGGGCAGGTCGTGTCTCCGTCACCGGTTCCCCCCGGCGGTTCCTATCGCGTCGCGAAGGGTGACACCCTCTACAGCATCGCCTTCCGTAACAAGGTCGACTTCCGCGACCTGGCCAGCTGGAACGGCATTGCCTCGCCGTATACGATCTGGCCGGGGCAGGATCTCCGCCTGTCGCCTGCAGGCCATGCGGGCAAGCCGGCGGCTGTCGCTGCTGCACCCGTGGCCGCGCCCGAACCTGTGGCTGTCGCCCCCGCCGTGGCGGCTGCGCCTGCCGTCGTGCACGGCGCTCCGCCCGTTGCAACGGCCACGCCCACGCCCGCACCCCCGCCGAAGCCTGCCGTCCAGGACGTGACAGGCGCCCATGTCGTCGCGCCCGTCGGGCCGGCACCGGCCACGACGACCAATACGCCGGTCGTCATCGCCGGCAAGCCGGCTGAATCCGTCGTGCCGGCGCCCGTCCCGGTGGTGGTCGCCGCATCGCCTGCGGCCGCCCCGGAGCCGGTCGCGAACCCGCCGGCGTCGACGCCTATCGTCGTCAGCGGCGCCACCCGGAACGCGGGCGGTATCGCCTGGCGCTGGCCGGCGGATGGCGCGCTTATCAAGAAATTCTCATCCGGCGATGCCATTCCCGGCGTCGAAGTCGCTGGCAAGGCGGGTGACCCCGTGCGCGCAGCGGCCGATGGCGTGGTGGTCTACAGCGGCAACGGGCTGGTCGGCTACGGCGAGCTGGTCATCATCAAGCACAGCGACAGCTTCCTCTCCGCCTACGGCCACAACCGCAAGCGTCTCGTGAAGGAAGGCGAGAAGGTCAAGGCGGGGCAGGGCGTCGCCGAGATGGGGTCGTCGGGTGCGACGCGGGATGAACTCCAGTTCCAGATCCGCCGTGACGGCAACCCGGTCGATCCGCTGCAGTACCTACCGGCCCGCTGAGGCCGCGCGCCTTTCAAAGGCCTGAAGGTGCGTGAATGCCGCCTCGAGCATCGGGGCGGAGCCACCTGCTTCGCGGGCGCGGCGCAGCATGTCGCCCACGATGTGGTCCGCCTCGATGCGCTGGCCCGATTCGAGATCGCGCAGCATCGATGATGTCAGCGGCGACCCTTCCTGGGTGAGTGTCTTCCACGCGAACGAGCGGGCCGTGTCGGGTACGGGGTGCCCGGCCGCGCGAGCCACGACCAGGCATTCCTCGTACATGCGCTCGATCAGGTAGCGACCTTCGTCGGTGGAGACGATATCGCCCACGCCTGCCCGGAAAAGGCAGGTCGAACCGGCGAGTGCCGTGAGGAACGAGAACTTGCCCCAGATATCGCGGTGGATGTCGGTGGAATGCGCGTGGTCGATGTTGGCGGACGCGAACGCAGCGGCGACGGCCTCGCAGCGACCGTCGTGCGCCTTGCCGTCGCGCTCGCCGAAGGTCACCGACGCGGCCGATCCGAAATGCAGCACATCCCCGTCGGGCCCTTTCGCGGCACTGATGAAGCAGAGCCCGCCGATGACGGCGTCGGGCCCGAAGCGGCTATCGAGCACCGGGTAGTGCGCCAGCCCGTTGAGGATCGGCAGTACCGCGGTGTGCTCCCCGACGGCCCCGTCGATCGCCTCGATGGCCGAATGCAGGTCGTACGCCTTGCACGACAGCAGCACCACGTCGTAAGGGCCGGAGGCTGATGCGGTCCCGGCGGTGACGGTCTTCACCGGCACCGTCGCATCGCCGAGCGGGCTGCGAATGACGAGACCCTTCGACGCAAGCAGGCGTTCGCGTTCCGGGCGGACCAGGAAGGTCACGTCCGCGCCTCCCGCGGCGAGCCGGCCGCCGAAGTAACCGCCGGTCCCGCCGGCGCCAAGGACCAGCATGCGCATCGGAATCAGCCGTCGGGAAGAATGAAGGCGGCAACGACCTTGCGGCCCTCGCCGGCCAGAAGGCTGTAGGTACGGGCGACCGAGCCGTTGGTCATCGTCTCGAACCCGATGCCGCGGCGCAGGAAGCCGGCCATGACTTCCGCGGGTGGGAAGACCTGTGTCTCGCCCGTGCCCATGAGCACCAGCTCCGGGCCGAGCGCGGCGATGAGCTCGACATCGGCCAGCGTCAGCTGGCGGGCATCGGTCACGCCCCAGTCTTCCACCACCTGGTCGGGGGTGAGCAACAGGCTGCGCGTGAAGTCCCGGTCGACCACGGTGACCGTGTCGGCGCGCACGCGGCGTACGAAGAGATATTCGCCCGGGTGTTCGAACGACAGGTCCATGGGCGGTTACCGGGGCAGGGCGAGCTTCGGGTCCTGGTCGTTACGACGGAACAGGACAACGATGTGGCCGATCTCCTGGACGTTCTCGGAGCCGGTCTGGCCAGTCAGGAAGGTGATCTGGGCTGCGCGTTCGTCCTTGTCGCCGCCCGAGAGCTTGACCTTGACCAGCTCGTGGATGTCGAGGGCCTGGCCCAGTTCTTTGGCCACGGCCTCGGTGGCGCCCTTGTTTCCAAGCAGGATGACCGGCCTGAGATCGTGGGCGAGGCTGCGGAGATATCGGCGCTGTGTAGGGGAAAGCGACATTGCGTTCAGTTTCGATGTGCGGGTGACAGGTGGCAAAGGGTATCATGCGAGCCCTGTTCCTTACTTATTGTTGGTCGAAAGCTCATGGCGCGCAGCAAGACCAGTTCCCAGTGGCTCAAGGAACACTTCGCCGATCCCTACGTCAAGAGGGCCCAGGCCGAGGGCATGCGCTCACGCGCGGTCTTCAAGCTCGAGGAGCTCGTCGACCGTGACCGCCTCCTCAAGCCCGGCATGACGATCGTCGACCTGGGCGCCGCCCCGGGCGGATGGTCGCAGCTGGCGCGCCAGCGCCTCGGCGATACCGGCACCATCATTGCCCTCGACATCCTCGAGATGGCCCCGCTGGCCGGCGTCGACTTCATGCAGGGCGACTTCCGCGAAGAATCGGTTCTTCACGAACTCGAGAATAAGCTGGCCGGCAGGAAGGTCGATCTTGTCCTCTCCGACATGGCCCCCAATATGTCGGGTGTGGCACTCGCCGACCAGATCCGCGCCATGGACCTGTGCGACCTTGCCCGGCAGTTCAGTCTCGACTGGCTCAAGCCGGGCGGATCGTTCCTGGTGAAGCTGTTCCACGGAGCGGGGTTCGACGATTACCTTAAGAACTTGCGCGCTGACTTCAGTCGCGTGACGATGCGTAAACCGAAGGCCTCCCGCGATCGCTCGCGAGAGGTCTATGCGCTGGCGACCGGGCTGAAATCCGCGACCCGGCAACAAGGCGAGAACCGCGCATGAATGAGATGGCAAAAAACCTGTTGCTCTGGCTGATCATTGCGGTGGTCCTCCTTACCGTCTTCCAGACATTCAATCCGCATGGCGGCTCGTCGCAGGACATGTCCTACACGACCTTCGCCCAGCAGGTCGATAACGGAAACGTGGCCAGCGGCACCATTACGTCCACCGCGCCGCCGACCATCAACGGCAAGCTGAAGGACGGTGGGGCCTACCGCACCGTCGTGCCGATGGTCGGGCTCTCCAGCAGCGACCTGGTCAAGCAGATGCGCGACAAGGGTGTCGAGCTCCGTCAGGAGCCCGCAGACAGCGGGTTCTCGTTGATCGGCCTGTTGTTCAACTGGCTTCCGATCATCATTTTCGTCGCCGTGCTGATCTGGTTCATGCGCCAGATGCAGCAGGGCTCGGGTGGACGCGGTGCCATGAGCTTCGGTCGCTCCCGCGCCAAGCTCCAGGGCGAAGACCAGGTCAAGGTGAACTTCACCGACGTCGCAGGCTGCGACGAGGCGAAGGAAGAGGTCGGCGAGCTGGTCGAGTTCCTCCGCGACCCGGGCAAGTTCCAGAAGCTGGGTGGCAAGATCCCCCGCGGCGTGCTGATGGTGGGTCCGCCGGGTACGGGCAAGACGCTGCTCGCGAAAGCCATCGCGGGCGAAGCCAAGGTGCCGTTCTTCTCGATCTCCGGTTCCGACTTCGTCGAAATGTTCGTCGGCGTCGGTGCGAGCCGCGTGCGCGACATGTTCGAGCAGGCCAAGAAGCACGCGCCCTGCATCATCTTCATCGACGAAATCGATGCGGTGGGTCGTCATCGCGGCGCCGGTATGGGCGGCGGTCACGACGAGCGCGAGCAGACGCTCAACCAGCTGCTCGTCGAGATGGATGGCTTCGAGGGCACGGAAGGCATCATCGTCATTGCTGCCACCAACCGCCCGGATGTCCTCGATCCCGCCTTGCTGCGCCCGGGTCGTTTTGACCGCCAGGTGATGGTGGGCCTGCCCGACGTCAAGGGTCGCGAGCAGATCCTCAAGGTACACATGCGCAAGGTTCCGACGGCTACCGACGTAGAGCCGATGGTCATCGCACGCGGTACCCCGGGGTTCTCGGGTGCGGATCTCGCCAACCTCGTCAACGAGGCCGCGCTCTTCGCTGCGCGTGAAAACGCCCGCGAAGTACGCATGAGCCACCTCGATCGTGCCCGCGACAAGATCCTCATGGGCTCCGAGCGTCGCTCGATGGCCATGAACGATGACGAAAAGAAGCTGACGGCTTACCACGAGGCTGGTCACGCCATCATCGGTCGTCTGGTTCCCGAGCATGACCCGGTCTACAAGGTCACGATCATCCCGCGTGGCCGGGCGCTGGGCGTCACGATGTACCTGCCGGAAGGCGATCGTTACAGCATGAACAAGGTCGCGATCGAATCGCAGCTCTGCTCGCTGTACGGCGGCCGTGTGGCCGAAGAGATCATCTTCGGCCATGACAAGGTCACCACCGGTGCGTCGAACGACATCGAGCGCGCCACCAAGATGGCTCGCAACATGGCCACGAAGTGGGGCCTTTCCGACGAGCTGGGTCCGATGACTTACGGTGAGGAAGAAGACGAAGTCTTCGTGGGTCGTTCGGTCACGCAGCACAAGAGCGTTTCCAATGAAACGGCGCGCAAGATCGACGAGGTGGTTCGCACCATCCTCGACCGGGCTTACGCACGCAGCCTGGAACTGCTGACGACCAACGTCGACAAGCTGCACAAGATGGCCGATGCGCTTCTGTTGTACGAGACTATCGATGCGCGCCAGATCGACGACATCATGAACGGCCGCGAGCCGGGCCCCCCGGCCGACTGGCAGAAGCCCGCCAGCCCCACGCCTCCGCCGCCGCCCCGTGGCGACGCAGGCTCGGCACCCGATGCCGTAGGGAAGCCCGCCACGCAGCTGTAAGAGCGTGCAGGCAGGTGTTGAAAGGGAAGGGCGGCCCCAGGGCCGCCCTTCCTGCGTCCGGGGTCTTGCCCGGGCTTTCGCATGGGGGGGCGCCCTGCTGCCGTAAAGCCAGCGAGGCATCGATGCACGATCCCCCCTGGAATTCCCACACCTGTGATCATGAATTGACCACAGTCGCGACTGGCAGTGAAAACAGGCCGGACATAAAAACCCCGTTCGGACGGCTATTTAGCGCACTAATCAAAGAATCCGGAAAAAAAGTTTCAGAAAAGTGTTGACGCACACGCTCGATATCTGAATAATTCCGCTTCTCGACACGGCGCTAACGCTTCACGGCGGTAGTCACCGGGTCAAACGTTTAAAGTGTGCGCCCGTAGCTCAGTTGGATAGAGTACCAGGCTACGAACTTGGTGGTCGGGAGTTCGAATCTCTCCGGGCGCACCATCTTTAAGCAGTAAGGCCGCCGCGGTATGCGCGACGGATGCGGTAGTTGAAAGTGTGGTGTGTTCAATCGGATTGACGGGCTTGAGTTTGACCCGTAACATTTGAAGGCTACAGACCGGTCCATTGGGATGCAGTTTAAAAGTTCGGGGTATAGTTCAGTCTGGTAGAGCGCCAGCTTTGGGAGCTGGATGTCGTGGGTTCGAATCCCCCTGCCCCGACCAATGGCGTTCTACGTACAGCGCTTTATGCGCCTGTAGCTCAATCGGATAGAGCATCGGCCTTCTAAGCCGACGGTTGCAGGTTCGATTCCTGTCGGGCGCGCCAGATGTCGTTTTATGGTGGGCGTAGCTCAGCTGGTTAGAGTACCGGATTGTGATTCCGGATGTCGTGGGTTCGAGTCCCATCGTCCACCCCACTTACAAGGTGGTTTGCAAGTTTAAAACGGGCCGTTAGCTCAGTTGGTAGAGCAGTTGACTCTTAATCAATTGGTCGTAAGTTCGAATCTTACACGGCCCACCAATACTGAATCAGGCGTCTGGATGAAAATCCAGGCGCCTTTTTCTTTTTGGCGTCGCGACGCCTTCGGCCAATGCCGCCGTTACGCGCCACCCGTCGCGCCCTCTGACGCTTCGTCCTGACGCTTTGGCCTCGCACTTCGCCCCTGGCGCTCCGCCCCTCGCGCTCCGCCCCTCGCGCTCCGCCCCTCGCGCTTCGCCCTCACGCGCTTCGTTCTTCGCGCTTCGGTCTCACACTTTCCCCAGCACATCTTGCCCCAGCGACTGTAGGAGCGCGCCCTGCGCGCGATGCTTTTCCCGCTCGCCGATCCCACCGAAATCGTCCGCAACGCCCCGACCTGCTTAGCTTTTCCTTAGCTCAGCCCACCCGTTTGAGTCGCCGTGAAGGCTGCTGTAGATTCCACGTCTTCAACGCGCTCGCAGTGTGCCGGGCCTCAAGGATTCCGGATGCTCATTCAAGACCGCAACGCGTCGCGCCGCACCACATGGGCACTTCCTGCCTGGGCCCTTGGTGCCCTGGTCGCCATCTACATCCTCGCCGTGCTCAACCGTGGCCTGTGGGCTGAAGTACACACGGCGCTTGAAGGTTCCCGTGGCGTATCCGGTTTCGAGGCATTGCGCCTGACGGTCTGGTGTCGGCTCGTTGGCAACCTTGTCCTGACGCTGGCCCTCGTCACGTGGAAACGCATCGGCAAGCCGTTGCTGGCATTGCTGATCCTCGTATCGGCGGCCAGTGCCTACTACGAGCAGACCTTCGGTGTCCGCCTGAACGAAGAAATCATCCAGAGCATCTTCGAGACGCAGCGCGCCGAGGCGATGGGCCTCATCACGACCGCATCGGTCACCTGGATCGCGCTCTTCGGCGTGCTACCGGCCGTGCTGGTGTTGCTGGTGCCCGTGCGCTTCCTGCCGGGGCGTCGGAGCCTGGGCCTGCGTGCGGTCATTGTCCTGGCTGCCGCTGCGCTGATGCTCGTGCCGCCGATGCTTGCCGGCCGCAACTACGTGTACTTCGAGCGCAACCACCGGCCGATGTACGAGGTGTTCAACCCGTACGCGGCGCTCAGTGGCACGTTCCACTATCTGCAGCGAGACGTCTTTCGCCGGAAGGCGACGATGACGCCTATCGGTACGGATGCCACCCTGGCAGCCGACGCCAGCACGGCGACGCGGAGGAGGGTGGTCGTGCTCGTCGTCGGCGAGACCGCGCGCGCCGAGAACCAGTCGCTCCAGGGCTATGCTCGCGAAACGAATCCCGAGATGAAACGCGCGGAGGCCATCTACTTCACGGATGCCTGGTCCTGCGGAACCGCGACCACAGTGTCGGTGCCGTGCATGTTCTCCAACATGACGCGCGAGAAGTTCGACAAGCCCGTCGCCAAGTCTCACTGGAACGCGCTGGATGTCCTCCAGCACGCCGGCGTCGATGTGTACTGGCGTGACAACGACGAGGGCTGCAAGGACGTCTGTGCCCGCGTTCCGAACGACGACCTCACCAATGCGAAGACGGCCGGCCTCTGCGATGCCAACGGTTGCCAGGATGCGGTGCTGATCGCCGACCTGCCGGAACGACTCGCACGCATGCGCTCCCCCGCGCTGCTCGTGTTGCACATCAAGGGGAGTCATGGCCCTGCGTATTTCCAGCGTTATCCGCCCGAGTTCAACGTCTTCAAGCCCGGTTGCGATACTGCGGAAGTGCAGACATGCACGTATGCACAGACGGTGGCCAGCTATGACAACACGATCCTCTATACCGACCACATCCTTGGCCAGATCGTCGACGCGCTGAAGGCCGTGCCGGATGTCGACAGCGCCATGATGTATCTGTCGGACCACGGCGAATCGCTCGGCGAGAACGATGTTTACCTGCATGGTGCCGACTGGGCCACGGCGCCCACGCAGCAGAAGCACATCCCCATGCTGATGTGGTTGTCGCCGGGCTGGATGCGCGATGCCGGCGTACGTCTCGACTGCATGGACCAGCGCCGCGTGCAGCCGGCGAGCCAGGACAATGTATTCCATACGTTGCTCGGCTTTTTTGGCACGCGTACGTCGGTGTACAAGCCGGAGCTCGATCTGCTGGCCGGGTGCCGGGCGTAAGCCCGTCCAGTCGAACGAGGGCGGATGCGACCGGCTGGACCGCAACCGCCGCGCCACCTAGAATGGCGCCACTGCGAGAGTGGCGGAATTGGTAGACGCACCAGATTTAGGTTCTGACGGGGTAACCCGTGGGGGTTCGAGTCCCCCCTCTCGCACCATCTTTTTCCGCCAAAGCGCGTCCTCGTGGCTATACGGCGCAGCAAACACTCCCGCTACCCCGGCTCTCCTGCCCCCAGTTGCGCGCGATTACTTTTTCTTCTCGGGCGCTGGCGCCGAGCAGAAGCGGATGAATGAGTCCCGCGCCTGGTCCGGTGACAACGATTCCTGGGCGTAAGTCGTGCGGGCCAGCTTCCTGTAAAACGCCTGCTGCTCGGCTCCGGCGCCCGGCAGGGTTGCAATGAACCTGTCGACGTCGCTCAGGGGTTTCCCCTCATCGCGGAAGGTCGCGAACGATTGCACCAGTTTCCCACCCGCTGCGCAGCCCTCGGGGCTGGTCGCGGAGGCCGCCGAGGCGAGCAGAATCGTAGAGAGGATGGCGGGGCGTAACAGCGAAAGCAGCATCATCTTGGTGACCACGAAACGGCCCCTGAGTATAGAGGTGCAACGCAGGCGCACCATGCGACCGGTGTTCCTGTCGGAAGATCAGCCTTACGACGACTGCTACGCAGGCCACTCCCGCCTGGGCCGGTGGCCATGGTGGCCTGGTCCGCACATGGCCCGCAGGGTCACGCTGCCGCTTCGGTCCGCCTCGATACGACGGTCGCAGTCACCGCCAGAATCACCGTGATGCTGAAGTTCGCCGCGAAAGCCATCGTGTGCGACACGTTGAGTAGTGCAGCAAACAGCGTTCCGCCTATCGCAAGGGTCGTGGCGACCATCAAGGATTCGCACAGCTGCAGGGCGGAACTGTTCGCCCCTTGTTCGTGTTCGGCAGACATGGACAGTGCGAGCACCGATACGGTGCCGTAAAGCATGCCCATGCCCAGGCCCGTCAGCAGCCAGCCTGCGACGGCGGCGCTCACTGGCATCCACGTAAATGCGCTGAGGGAGGCAGCGGCCACGCCGATGACCATGAGGACGCTTCCGCGTCGGATCAGCGCAACACGCGAGATCCTTGCAAGGTGGCCCTGGTACCACGAGCCAGCAAACCACCCCAGCGCCCCCAGGCCGATCGACAGCCCCGCCCAGGTCGGCGAGAGTCCATGCTGCCGGGAAAACACGAGCGGAAGGAAAGCTTCTGCCCCGAAAAAGGCCGAGGCCGCCACGCCGCGAAGTGCGATCACGGCAGGCAGGCCGCGCGCGGCGAGGAGGGTGCCTGGCGGCAGGAGCCAGCGGCCGCAGGTGAGTAACAGTGCAAGGGCAGGAGCGAACAGCGCTACCGCAGCCCAGCCGCGCCCGTGACCGGCGACGAACAGGAGGCAGGTGCCCGCGGCGGCCCCGACCGCATTAAGCAGTTGCCGCTGGCTGTTGGCGATGGGCTCGCGCTGCGTCGGAGCGGGCAGGGCGCGTAACGGCCCTCGCAAGGCAGCGGCCGCCGGAATGGCCAGCACAGGCACGGCGAGAAAGACCCAGCGCCAGCCGAGGCGCTCGACGATCGCGCCGCTGATGGCGGGACCGACCAGCGCGGGAATCACCCAGCCGGCGGAGAACGCGGCGAAGACCCGCGGCCGCAGCGATTCCGGGTAAAGACGGGCAACGATGACATAGAGCGCCGGAAAGAGGCAGCCGGCGCCCAGTCCTTGGATGAGTCGGCCAAGAAGAAACGCGGGCATCGTCGGCGCGAGCCCGGCGACAACGAGACCGACGACGAACGCGACCAGCCCTGTCCACATGGCGCGCCCGGGCCCGTGCCTGTCACTCCATTGGCCGGAGAGCGTCATGCCGATGACCGTCGTTGCCAGCAACCCGCCAAAAGCGAGGGCGTAAAGACGGATGCCATCCAGCTCGCGGGCGACAGTCGGCATCGCCGTGGTCACGGCCAGCGCCTCGAAGGCGACCAGCGACAGCAGGGCAACCATGCCGAGTGTGGCTGCGCGGTAGGCGGGCGCGAGAATGCCCGCATTGCTGCTTTTTTCGCTATTCACCCGCTGCGAGCCTGTTTCCATGGAGGGCCGCGAGTGTCGCATGTGGGGCTGTCGCATCACACATCGAGCGAAGCGAGGCTCGCTCGATGCTTTGCCGTCTGCCTTATTCCAGATGCAAGGCGAGAATCAGCCGCTTGTCGTTAAAGCTCAAGATGTCGTCGACGATATCCTTCCGGGAGCCAAAACGCTCCGGGTGGAACGGCCCGCCGAAATGACAGGCTCGCGCGTATTCCGGGAATGTCATTGTCCCCGCGATGACGCCGCTGGAAATATGTTCACTGTAGCGGGACCGGAAGTAATTGATGTCTGCATACATCGCGACGATCTGGTCTGACGTGCTCTCACGATTAAGTCTGGAGTACCGTTCCTCCCATCGTTGAGGCATGTACTGAAATAGACCGCGTGCATTAGAATCCGGATTGATCAGGTTGTCACCGAACGTGCTTTCTTTGAATGCAATAGTGGCGACGATGGATATGGTTTCCTCTATGGCGCTGATGCTGAATCCATAATCCACAATCTGATTGAGTATGGCCTCTTGCGCGGCAGTTGGCCTCATCTGCAGGCTGTACCGATGACCAGCTGGTGTCGTGTACTTGTAGCCCCCCAGCTCGTAGGGCGTCAATTTTGAACCTGGCGTCGCGCCGAATCCTGGGGCGGGCCCAGGGCGCCCCGGTTCAGGCCCGCGAGTTGGAATGCGGATACCCGGAACTTCATCGCGAGGCCTGTCGGCTTTGACATGAACGGTGGGCAATCGGACAGGGGCTCGGCCGCCGGAGTCCTGATCCCGTTTCGGCTTTGGTGGTTTTGCCATTGTGTTGTTCTCGCTTCCCGGATGCCGCCGGGGTGTCGTCGGTCGCAGTGATTCTGCGTCACAACTCTATTTAGATACCCGGGTGAAACATGTAGTTGCTCCTCCCGACAGAGGAGAAGTTTTAGCTTAATTCCCTGAAGGGTCGGTCCGAGGCGATATCGTTGTATTGCAATGGTCAAACTTGAACATGCTGTGCGGCATCCGGATCTCATTCTTTTGCGCGATGGCAGTAGCGAGGTCGGGAATAAAAAAATATTTGGGTGCATAAGTAGATATGTAGGGAGCCGACTCAATGATGTCGTGATCCTCATTCCACGAGTAAAACTCCTGGTATGGAAACTTTCCGGGAGGGGCACCGAGTTCCAGGGGTGATGTCCAGGGCAATGCATTCGGGTCGGTTGTCTCTATAAGGGAAATTACCGGGCCATTGCCTTGATTGAAGAGAAACCACCCATCGAAAATGGGATTTCCTGCGCGGCCGTCGTGCGAGAACTGCACATGTAAGGCGACCGCCCCCTTCTTCATGGGTATCGGGTGTAGTGGCTTGACGAAGTCAGCCGTGCCCGTGATGTTCCACCCTTTAGGCGCGGTGTAGCGGTAGTGCGCTCTCTCTATCGGGCAAACCACTGAGCGTGCGGCCGTCGACGCCAGAAAGAACGCAAAGAAGCCGATCATCACGAACGGTTTCATAGGGCTTGAACATCCATCGGTAGGGGGGAAATCAAGCTAGCTCCCTGTCCGCACCGGAACCATGGAAGCATTCTGAAAAATGGATGCCGTACTGCTAGGCGTGGATCAGGCCGCCCCCGTTGGCAGCGGAGTGACCTCCGGAAAACGCGCCCGCAAGGGTAGCCCGGCGCGTTCTGGCCGGGCGGTTGCGGCTAGGGGAGGGCAAAACGTAGAATGGGCAGTCATTTGCGGGGTTTTCGCTGCCGGGGGGCGTACCCTGTGGTAGCGGGTCCGACATTCGCGGTGAATCCCTTTGTTTCGGTTACGGCGACGGATGTTCGCCATCGCGCCACCTCAGGTGGTGGTTTCAGGAGAGGTCATGCAGGTTTCGGTTGAGAATGTCGGCAAGCTCGGGCGCAAGCTCACGGTGAAGTTCCCGGCTGAGCGCCTCGACGCGCAGGTCAGCGAGCGCATCACGGAAATGGGTCGCACGGTGCGCCTCAAGGGCTTCCGTCCCGGTAAGGTCCCCACCAACGTGATCAAGCAGCGCTTCGGCGCGCAGGTCCGTGGCGAGGCCCTGTCCGAGCTGATCGGTTCCACCCTGCGCCAGGCTGTCGAGCAGGAAAAGCTCCAGCCGATCGCAAATCCGTCCGTGGACACCACGGGTAACGCGGAAGACGGCGAGATCGCCTACACCGCGACGTTCGAGATCATGCCGGAGTTCCCGGTCGTCGACGTGGCCGCGCTGGAGATCGTCCGCCCGACCGCCGAGGTGAAGGATGCCGACATCGACAAGATGATCGAGACCCTCCGCACCCAGCGTCGCAGCTTCGACGAAGTCACCCGCGCCTCGAAAGACGGCGATTTCGTGATGTTCGAGTACTCGGCGGAAGCCGGCGACTACCGCTTCCCGGCCGAAGGCCTCGAGCGGGCTGGCAGCGTGTTGGGTTCGGGTACCCTGTTCAAGGCGCTCGACGAGGCCCTGACGGGCCGCACGGCTGGCGAGGACCTCGTCCAGGACGTCGCTTTCCCGGAAGATTTCCGTAATCCGGAGCTCGCCGGCAAGACGGCGAAGGTGACCTTCAAGATCGTGAAGGTGCAGGAGCCGAACCTGCCGGAGGTCAACGCTGAATTCGTCCAGCTCTTCGGCGTCGCCGACGGCACCGTCGAGAGCTTCCGCAAGGAAGTCCGCGCGAATCTCGAGCGCGAGCTCAAGGCCACCGTGATGGCTCGCCTGAAGTCGGAAGTGGCTGAAAAGCTCGCCAACGCCTTCCCGGACCTCGACGTGCCCGATCTCATGGCCGATGCCGAAGCCCGCAGCCTGGCTTCCGGCAACCTCCCGCGCGGCCAGGAGCCGAGCCCGGAGATGATCGCCGAGGCGAAGCCGTTCGCGCGCCAGCGCGTCGTCGCCGCCCTCCTGATGGGCGAGATCGCCCGCAAGAACGAGCTGCGTATCGATCGCAAGCGCATGAGCGACATGCTCACCGCCATCGCATCGACCTACGAAGAGCCGGAAAAGGTCATTGAACTGTATAGCAGCGATCCCCAACTGATGTCGGGACTGCAGAACCGCGTCATGGAAGATCAGGTGGCCGAGTGGGTGGCAGATAACGCCAAGACCACCGACCAGGAACTGAGCTTCGATGAGGTAATGCGACCGATCGGCGCGTAAGCGCCGATTCACCTGCTACACCCGGGCCCCACACACAGGAGAGACCGCTATGTCCATGGCTCCGATCCAGAACCTCAACCTGGTGCCCATCGTCGTCGAACAGACCTCTCGGGGTGAGCGTTCGTACGATATCTATTCGCGCCTCCTCAAGGAGCGCATCATCTTTGCCGTCGGCCCGGTCGACGATTACATGGCCAATGTGATCGTTGCCCAGCTGCTGTTCCTTGAGTCGGAGAATCCGGACAAGGACATCAACCTGTACATCAACAGCCCGGGTGGTTCCGTCACGGCGGGCATGGCGATCTACGACACGATGCAGTTCGTGAAGCCGGACGTCAGCACGATGTGCATCGGCCAGGCGGCCTCGATGGGCGCGCTCCTGCTCGCCGCGGGCGCGGCCGGCAAGCGCTACTCGCTGCCGCATTCGCGCATCATGATCCACCAGCCCTGGGCTGGCGGTATCTCCGGCCAGGCGACCGACATCGAGATTCACGCACGTGAAATCCTCACCATGCGTGAGCGCCTGAACGCGATCCTCGCCCACCACAGTGGCAAGACGGTGGAAGAGATCGCCCGCGACACCGAGCGCGATCGCTTCATGAGCGGCGCGGAAGCGATGGCCTATGGCCTCATCGATTCCGTGCCCGACAAGCGCACCGGCGAAACTGTCCGTTCAGCTTGATTGAACGTCTCCGTTTGTGAAAACCGGCACTTCGCCCCTGATTCCAGGGGCGGAGTGCTGTGCTATTCTCAAAACGCACCTGGATTCTCAGTAGGGCCCAAAGCATGAGCGACGAGCGGCAAAGCCGTTCCACTGACGGCGGAAAGATTCTTTATTGCTCCTTCTGCGGCAAGAGCCAGCATGAAGTGCGCAAGCTGATCGCCGGCCCCAGCGTATTCATCTGCGACGAATGCGTTGAGCTGTGCAACGACATCATTCGCGAAGAGCTGGAAGAGAAGGCCGCCTCCGGGCGTACCCAGCTTCCCAAGCCGCGCGAAATCATGGAGGCGCTCGACCAGTACGTGGTCGGCCAGACCCGTGCGAAGAAAGCGTTGTCGGTGGCGGTCTATAACCATTACAAGCGCATTGAATCGCGCCAGAAGAACGACGATGTCGAACTCGGCAAGTCGAATATCCTCCTGATCGGTCCGACCGGTTCGGGCAAGACGTTGCTGGCCGAAACGCTGGCGCGGCTGCTCAATGTGCCGTTCACGATCGCCGACGCGACCACGCTGACGGAAGCGGGCTACGTGGGTGAGGATGTCGAGAACATCATCCAGAAGCTTCTGCAGAAGTGCGACTACGACGTCGAGAAGGCACAGAACGGTATCGTCTACATCGACGAAATCGACAAGATCTCGCGCAAGAGCGAGAACCCGTCGATCACCCGTGACGTATCCGGCGAAGGCGTACAGCAGGCACTCCTGAAGCTGATCGAAGGCACCCTGGCCTCGGTACCGCCGCAGGGCGGCCGCAAGCATCCGCAGCAGGAATTCCTGCAGGTCGACACGCGGAACATCCTGTTCATCTGCGGCGGCGCGTTCGCGGGCCTGGACAGGGTGATCCAGCAGCGTTCCGAAACCACGGGCATCGGCTTCAACGCCGAAGTCCGCTCGAAGGAACGCACCGAGAACGTCGGCAAGACGCTGTCGGAAGTCGAGCCCGCCGATCTGGTCCGTTTTGGCCTGATCCCGGAGTTCGTCGGTCGCCTGCCGGTGGTCGCCACGCTCGACGAGCTCGATGAGGCTGCCCTCGTGCAGATTCTCACGGAGCCCAAGAACGCGGTGACCAAGCAGTTCCGCAAGCTGTTCGACATGGAAGGTGCCGAGCTGGAGTTCCGCCCGGAAGCCTTGTCCGCCATCGCCCGTCGCGCGCTCAAGCGCAAGACTGGCGCGCGTGGGCTGAGAACCATTCTCGAACAGGTGCTGCTCGATACGATGTTCGAGCTCCCCTCGCTGGAGCACGTCAGCAAGGTGGTGGTCGACGATGCCGTGATCGATGGCCAGGCCGAGCCGTATCTCATTTACCGCGGGAACCTGCAGCAGCAGCGGATCGCGGGTGAGGGTGGCGACGCAGCCTGATCAGCGACAGGCGTCAGATCCGGCGGCCCCGGCGTCCCACGACGCCGGGGCCGTTTTTCTTTGTCGCGCACGCTCTTGATCAGGCCTTCGCGCACCACCACTTGACGTGTATGGCAGCTCCGGCGCAGTGTCGGGGCGAGCCCCAAAATCTCTGAGGGAAACCCCAAGCACATGGCGAAGAATCGCATCCAAACCACGAGCGGATCCGAGCTGGACCTTCTGCCGGTCCTGCCGTTGCGTGACGTCGTCGTCTATCCGCACATGGTCATTCCGCTGTTCGTGGGTCGCGACAAGTCCATGCGCGCGCTTGAGCAGGCGATGGAAGGCGAGCGCCAGATCCTGCTTGTCGCGCAGAAGAGCCCCGATATCGACGATCCGTCCATCGACGACCTGCACCAGGTCGGTACGCTGGCGGGTGTGCTGCAGCTGCTGAAGCTTCCCGACGGTACCGTCAAGGTTCTGGTCGAGGGGCAATCGCGCGTGCAGATCGAGGCCTTCGAAGACGAGGCCGGCATGATGAGCGGCAAGGCCCGCGTCATCGAACCGATCTACACCAGCAACGAGCGCGAGCTCGACGTGGTATCGCGCTCGCTCGTCTCGCTGTTCGAACAGCTCGTCAAGCAGAGCCGCAAGCTCCCGCCTGAAATCCTCGCCACGCTGTCCGGCATCGATGATCCGTCGCGTCTTGCGGATTCCATCGCCGCGCACCTTTCCGTGCGCATGGCCGACAAGCAGCGTGTGCTCGAGGCCTCCGATGTCGGTCAGCGGCTCGAGTTGCTGATCGGCCTCGTCGACGGCGAAATGGATCTGCAGCAGGTCGAAAAGCGCATCCGTGGCCGCGTGAAGTCGCAGATGGAGAAGAGCCAGCGCGAGTACTACCTCAACGAGCAGATGAAGGCGATCCAGAAGGAGCTGGGCGAAGGCGAAGAGGGTGCGAACGAGATCGACGAGCTTCAGAAGAAGATCGACGGTGCCGGCATGCCGAAGGCCGTGCTTGCGAAGGCACGCCAGGAATTCAACAAGCTGAAGCAGATGTCCCCGATGTCTGCCGAGGCCACGGTGGTCCGTAACTACCTCGACTGGGTGGTCGGCGTGCCGTGGAAGAAGCGCAGCAAGGTCCGCAAGGATCTCGCGCTTGCCCAGGAAACCCTCGACGCCGACCACTTCGGTCTCGAGAAGGTCAAGGAGCGCATCCTCGAGTACCTCGCGGTGCAGCAGCGCGTGAATACGATGAAGGGCCCGATCCTGTGCCTGGTCGGTCCGCCCGGCGTTGGCAAGACGTCGCTCGGCCAGTCCATCGCGAAGGCCACGAACCGGAAGTTCGTGCGCATGAGCCTGGGTGGCGTGCGCGACGAAGCCGAGATCCGCGGGCATCGCCGCACCTACATCGGCTCGATGCCGGGGCGCATCGTGCAGAACCTCAATAAGGTCGGTACGAAGAATCCGCTTTTCGTGCTCGACGAAATCGACAAGATGTCCATGGATTTCCGTGGCGATCCGTCGTCCGCGTTGCTCGAGGTGCTCGACCCGGAGCAGAACAATGCGTTCAACGACCATTATCTCGAAGTCGATCTCGATCTGTCCGAGGTCATGTGGGTGGCTACCGCCAACTCGCTGAACATCCCGGGTCCGCTGCTCGATCGCATGGAAGTGATCCGCATCCCCGGGTACACCGAAGACGAGAAGCTGAGGATCGCGCAGAAATACCTGATGTCGAAGCAGCTCAAGGCGAACGGGTTGAACGTCGAGGAGCTGTCCGTGGCGGAAGATGCGCTGCGCGACATCGTGCGCTATTACACGCGCGAATCCGGCGTGCGTAACCTCGAGCGCGAGATCTCCAAGATCTGCCGGAAGGTGGTGAAGGAAATCGCATTGGGCACGGTGCCGGCCATCGCCCGCCTGAAGGTGAAGAAGCCTGCAGCTAAAACTGCCAAGGGCAAGGTGCTTGCCCCTGACCAGGTGCACGTCGACGCCAGCAACCTTGATCACTACCTCGGTGTGCGTCGCTTCGACTTCGGTCGCGCGGAGCTGCAGAACGAAGTAGGCCTGGTCACGGGTCTGGCGTGGACGCAGGTCGGTGGTGACCTGCTCAGCATCGAGGCTTCCGTCGTTCCCGGAAAGGGCCGCCTGGTGCATACCGGCCAGCTCGGCGACGTCATGAAGGAATCGATCCAGGCGGCGTTGAGCGTCGTGCGCGCACGCGCCGACCAGCTCGGCATCGATCCCGAGTTCCACCAGAAGCTGGATATTCACATCCACGTGCCCGAAGGTGCGACGCCGAAGGACGGTCCCAGTGCAGGTATCGCGATGTGCACGGCGCTCGTGTCGGCCCTTACCAAGGTACCGGTGCGATCCGAAGTTGCCATGACAGGCGAAATCACACTCCGTGGTCGCGTGTTGCCCATCGGCGGCCTGAAGGAGAAACTGCTGGCGGCGCATCGCGGTGGCATCACGACCGTGATCATTCCGGAGGAAAACAAGAAGGACCTCGTCGACCTGCCGGAGAACATCACGAGCTCGCTCGACATCCATCCCGTCCGGTGGATCGACGAAGTGCTGGACCTCGCGCTGGAACGCGCCCTGAGCCCCCAGAAGGCGGGCGATGGCGGCAAGACGGTGGAAGTGCCGCCTGCTACCGGGAAAGGCCGCAAGGGCAAGGCGTCGCCTTCGCTGACGCACTGAGGCACTGACACGGGAATTCGTCGTGTCGAATGGGAAAGGGCGCGAGCAATCGCGCCCTTTCCTGTTTCGTCGTGTTGTCATCGGATGCTCGCGATAATGCTTTTGATGACTTTGTGCAAGTCTCCGCCGTCTATGCATCTGCGCTGAAAGCGTTGGTATTGCTCGTCTTGCGATGGGGGGAGGGCGCTGGTATAAATGCGTCTCCGCTATCGCCCGCGCCGCAAGGGCGCACTGGGCTGCGGGGTTAACGTGTCATGCCAACGGGCACGATGCGTAACCTGAGTCTTCTCGCCATGGATCGCCGTCCGGCGGTTCGAATTACCTTTGAAGGGAGTTACGCAATGAATAAAACCGACCTGATCGCCGCTATCGCTGAAAAGGCTGAGCTGTCGAAGGCTGACGCCGGCAAGGCGCTCGAGGGCCTGATCGAGGCAGTGAAGGACACCCTCAAGAAGGGTGAAGACGTCGCTCTCGTCGGCTTCGGCACCTTCAAGCTGCGCAGCCGCGCTGCCCGCACGGGCCGTAACCCGCGCACGAACGAAGAGATCAAGATCCCGGCGTCCAAGGTTCCGGCGTTTACCGCTGGCAAGGCGCTCAAGGATCACGTAAACTAATCTGCTTACCGGGGTGCTTAGCTCAGCGGTAGAGCGTCGCCTTTACACGGCGCTGGTCGGGGGTTCGATCCCCTCAGCACCCACCAACGGTAAAGATTAAGGAGTGGTAGTTCAGTCGGTTAGAATGCTGGCCTGTCACGCCGGAGGTCGCGGGTTCGAGTCCCGTCCACTCCGCCATTGTCTGCAAAGGCGCCCGTGTGGCGCCTTTGCTTTATCTAAGGCCGGTGAGGATTTGCCGGCGTAACCCGTGCGAGTCGCATCATGCTGCAAGCCTTGCGTAACAAGATCCATGGTTGGCCCGCTGCCGTCATCCTCGGCGTATGCGTCTTCGCCGTCGCGTTCTTCGGCATCGAGTCCTACTTCGTGTCGCGCGTCGACACCTACGTGGCCAAGGTCGGCGACCACGAGATCTCGCAGCAGGATTGGCAGGACCGCATGAATACGCTGCGTCAGCAGGCAGCGCAGGATCCGAACTCGCCGTTCAAGGCGGCGGATCTCGAAACACCCGTCATGAAGCAGAAGATCCTGGACGGCCTCGTCAGCCAGCAGCTGCTTCAGCAGGCCAATACGACGCTTGGCCTTGCCGTCTCCGATGCCGCCGTGCGCGATGTCATCGCCACCGATCCGGGCTTCCAGGTCAACGGTCAGTTCAGTCCCGAAGCGTATCGCGCGATTCTCTCGATGCAGGGCATGACGCCTGCGTCGTATGAGACGAAGGTGCGTGCTTCCGTCGCCACGCAGATGATCCCCGAAGCCATCTCGGCGACCACGCTGGTGAGCGAGGCCGACGTCGACAATTTCTTCCGTCTGCGCGAGCAGCAGCGCGACCTGCGTTACGCGCAGCTACCGCGCCCGACGCTGACCGATACCACGGTCGCGCCCAACGATATCGATGCGTTCTACAAATCGCACCTGGCTGACTACACCACGCCGGAACAGGTGTCGGTGCAGTACCTCGAGGTAAAGCAGTCCGATCTGAAGATCGACGCGCCCACCGATGCCCAGCTGCACGAGTACTACGACAAGTTCAAGCAGCGCTATGCGCAGCCCGAGCAGCGCGAAGCGTCTCACATCCTGATCAACGTGCCGAAGAACGCGACGGCCGATCAGCAGAAGGCTGCTCTCGAGAAGGCGAAGAAGATCGCCGCCGAAGTCACGCCGGAGAACTTCGCGAAGCTTGCCGCCGAGAACTCGGACGACCTGGGCTCGAAGCGTTCGGGTGGCGATCTCGGCTGGCTCGAGAAGGGCGTGGCCAATGCGGCATTCGACACCGCTCTTTTCGGCCTGAAGAAGGGTGAGATCACGAAGGAGCCGGTGCTTTCCCCGGAAGAGGGCTACCACATCATCTGGCTCCGCGATGCGCGCGAGGGTGACGCCAAGGCGTATGCCGATGTTCGTGGCCAGCTGGCCACCGACTGGGCGAAGGCCGAGTCGGAGCGTCAGTACAACGAGCGTGCGGGCAAGCTCGCCGATCTGGCAGAGCGCAACCCGGGCTCGCTCGATGCAGCGGCCAAGGAGCTTGGGCTCGATATCAAGACCACGCCGATGTTCGGTCGCGACGGCGGTGCGGGCATTCCGTCCGATCCGAAATTCATCACCGCTGCCTTTGGCGATGACGTAATCAACCAGGGAAACAACTCCTCGCTGGTGCAGGTACAGCAGGGTGATGCCTTCGTGCTTCATCTCGCCAAGCATGCGGCTGCGGCGCCGAAGGCCCTCGCCGACGTCACCGACGCGGTTCGCCAGCGCATCCTCGACGAGCGTGTCGACGCGCTCGCGAAGAAGAATGCCGACGAGCTTGCCGCACAGCTCTCGAAGGGCGGTGATGCTGCTGCGCTGATCAAGGCGCCGGTGCTGACGCTCAACGGTGTCGTGCGCGAGAAGCTGGGCACGCTGAAGGATGTGCCTCCGGCGATCCTGCAGCAGGTCTACACGTTCCCGCGCCCGGTCGACGGCAAGGCGTCCTGGAGCGCGGTGCGGACGGGTAACGGCGTGTACGCCGTGGTGGCCGTCGACAAGGTCACCGATGGCGATCCCTCGAAGGTCGACAAGGCCCAGCGCACGGCACTCCGCGGCCAGATGATGGACGCGATGGCCCAGGCGGCCACGCTCGAATACATCAATGCACTGAAAGCGCACGCCGAGGTCAAGGTGGCGCAGGACCGGATGTAACCTGCCGCCTCCGCGCACTCGAGAAGCCCCTCCCCGGAGGGGCTTTTTTGTGCCCGCGCCCCTGCACGATCCGACGCCAGGGCTCATCGCCACCGCACCCTTCCATGCGGAGGCGAATGTGCGGCGGGCCGATTACAATAGGCGCCTTATTGCGCCAAAGGGATAACCCGTGATCATTACACCGAAGGTCCGTGGCTTCATCTGCACCACCGCTCATCCGGTTGGCTGCGCGAAGAACGTGGAAGAACAGATTGCCGTCACGAAGGCGAGCGGCACATTTGCGCCCGGCCCGAAGCGCGTCCTCGTGATCGGCGCCTCCACCGGCTACGGCCTGGCCTCGCGCATCACGGCCGCCTTCGGACAAGGGGCAGCTACGCTCGGCGTGTTCTTCGAAAAGCCGTCGAGCGAGACCAAGACCGGCACGGCCGGCTGGTACAACTCCGCGGCCTTCGATGCGCTTGCGACCGAGGCCGGGCTTTACAGCAGGTCGGTCAATGGCGACGCGTTCTCCGACGAGACCCGCGCAGCCGTCATCGAACTGATCAAGGCGGAGATGGGCGGCCAGATCGACCTGGTGGTTTATTCGCTGGCGTCGCCGGTGCGCAAGCTGCCGAAGACGGGCGAAGTGGTGCGCTCGGCCCTCAAGACCATTGGCGACACGTTTACCGCGTCGTCGGTCGACACCAACAAGGATGCCGTGATCCAGGCGTCCGTCGACCCGGCGACCGAGCAGGAGATCAAGGATACGGTCACCGTGATGGGCGGCGAAGACTGGACCCTGTGGATCGACGCACTCAGCGAGGCAGGTGTTCTCGCCGAGAACGCCACCACGGTCGCGTACAGCTACGTGGGTACCGAGATCACGTGGCCCATCTACTGGGACGGCACGCTCGGCCAGGCCAAGCAGCATCTCGACCGCACGGCGAAAGCACTCGGCGCCAGCCATCCCGGCCTTCGCGCCTACGTGGGCGTGATGAAGTCGGTGGTGACGCAGGCAAGCTCGGCCATTCCCGTCATCCCGCTCTACGTGTCCATGGTCTTCAAGATCATGAAGACGAAGGGTATCCACGAGGGCACGATCGAGCAGATCAACCGTCTTTTCCACGATCGTCTGTATCGCGCGGATGGCGCTGCGCCGGAGACCGATGCCGAGGGCCGCCTGCGCCTCGACGACTGGGAGCTTCGCGACGACGTGCAGACCGAATGCAAGGCGCTGTGGCCGAACGTGACCACGGAGAACCTGTGGGATGTCACGGATTACGCCGGCTACAAGCACGACTTCATCAAGCTGTTCGGCTTCGACCGCAAGGACGTCGATTACGGCGCCGACGTGAGCCCGGACGTGCGCTGGAATGTCGTCGAGGTTTGATGCGGCATGGATCAATGCGGCGTGGCTCGACGCTGCATTGATCTGACGCGGCATGGAGGCCCGCGGGGGAGGAGGGCATCGCGCGCAGGACGCGCTACACGCAGGACGCAATACGCGCAGGACACGCTACGCGCAGGACACGCTACGCGCAGGACGCGCTACTACCCTTCGCCCCTCGGCCTACTTCGAGGCCGTCAGTCGCAGGACCTGACCCGGCTTGACAGCCCTGGTCTGAAGGTCGTTCCACTTCATCAGCTGCTCGACGCTGACCTGGTGACGGCGCGCGATCGTCCAGAGCGACTCGCCGTCATCGACCTTATGGATCACGGTGGCGTCCCTGGCAGCCTTGCCTTTGGCTGACTTCGCGGCAGGCGCCGCCTTGGCGAGACGCGCCTCGCGCGACGCCTTGTCTTTGTCAGCACCCTTCTTCGCGGACGCTTTGGCCGACTTCTTCGCCGATACAGCCGTGGATGTCGACGGGGACGGCTCGTCGTCTGCGGCCGCCACGCTGTTGGCAGTGTCCGGCACATCGGTGACGCCCGGCACCGGCCCCAGCTTGTACTGGTCCGCGGCTGTCTTCGGCAGCAGGATCGACGAGGCCACCGTGCCCTTGGTCGTGCGGTACGCCGGATTGAAGTCGCGCAGGTCGTCCATGGACAACCCTGACTGGCGAGCCGCCTGGGCCAGCGACTGCGGATTGGACACCTTCACCACCTGCAACGCGTCGTCACCGTCCTGGTGGGGGAGGCGCACGTTGAAGCGGGCAGGGTCGCGCACGATGCATGCGATCGCCATGAGCTTCACGAGGTGCTCCTTCGTACCCGCCTTCATGGGCACGTCGGGCAGGCCCTCGTCGTCGGACGGGCCGCCATGGCGGTCGATGGTCTTCTTCAGGCCGAACTCGCCGGCGTTGTAAGCCACATCGACCAGGCGCCAGTCGCCGAGGTCGTCGTAGTAATGGCGCATCAGGCTCATGACGGTTTCGGTGGACTTGGTGATGTCCAGTCGTTCGTCGTAGTTCTTCTCTACGCGCAGGCCGAGCGTGTGCGCGGTCTGCGGCATGATCTGCCACATGCCGGCGGGGCGATTCTTCTGCCCCGGCACGTGGCGGTACTGGCTTTCCACCCAGGGCAGTAGGGCGAACTCGCCGGCGACGCCGTGTTTTACGGCGGACTTCTGCGCGTAGACGATCAGCGGGAGCACTTCGTTGATCTGCTGCTCGAAGCGGTTCGGGCGTTGCGTGTACGTGCGCGCCCATGCGGTGACCTGCGGATCGGCCTCGCAGCCGGGCATCGCGAAACTGTCGCGCATGCCCGACCAGAAGTCGGCCGGCGGCGCGTCACGGATCATCTTCGGCGCAAGCGCCACGTCATCGACGGGAGCGACCGTGACCGGCGCGGCCTTCGTGGTCGGCACGCGCGGCGTGGACGCGGCGCAGGCCGTGAGCAGCAGCGGCATGAGGGCAGGCAGCAGGCGCCGGGTGAGAGACATCATGCGTTGAAGGTGTCCTTGGCGTGGCGTAGCGCGGCGAAGCGCTCCGTGCGCGTGGCGTCGCGCTGGCCCCGGGCTTCGACCCAGCGGGCGACGGCCTCGCTGTCGACGCGCAGGAAGGGGTTGGTCGCGTATTCGTCGGCAAGGCGGCTCGGGACACTGGGCCGGCCTTCTTCGCGGAGGCGCGTCACTTCATCGCGGCGAAGGCGCAGCGGCCCGTTGTCCGGGTCGACCGTCAGCGCGAAGCGGATGTTCGCGGCGGTGTACTCGTGCGCGCAGCACACCAGTGTCTCCGGCGGAAGATCGGCGAAGCGATCGAGGGACGCGAGCATCTGCGCCGGCGTGCCCTCGAAGAGTCGTCCGCAGCCCACGCTGAAAAGCGTATCGCCGCAGAAGAGGAAGCCCTCGCCGAAGTAGGCCACGTGCGAGGTGGTGTGCCCGGGCACGGCGATGACCTTGAACGACGCCTTCGGTGATTCGAGAGTGATCGTGTCGCCGTCTTCCACGAAGTGGTTCTTCGGCTGGATGCGCGGGTCGCCCGTGGCGAACACCTCGACGTCGTGGTTGCGCACGAGATCGGAGACACCACCGATGTGATCGTTGTGATGGTGCGTCAGGAGGATAGCCGTCAGCGTCCACCCTCGCTCCTTGAGCGCGGCTTCGACGGGGGCGGCTTCACCGGGGTCCACGACGAAGGCATGACCCTCGTCATCGGCCACGAGCCAGATGTAGTTGTCGCTCAGAGCTGCGACGGGAACCCAATGCATCGGGTGGACTCCGTGACGTCAGCGCCCACAGGGCGGGGCCGCGGGACTATATCAGCCGGGTATTCCCCACTCGTTAGCAACTTGTTAACGCAGCGGGAGCGGCTCAGGCGCACTACACTGGCCGGGCATGCCTACTCTTGCGCCCGATATCTACACGACGCCCCAGGTGCGCAAGCTCCTGGCGGACGAAGCGCGCGCCCTTGCGCCCCTCGTCGCGCGGTGCACGGGGGAACATGGGCTGCACCTCACGACGTCGGCTCTCGCCGAACCGCCTGCCATCCCGCTGCTGGGGCACTGGGCCACGGTCCGGGTCATGGGGGCGACCTTCGGGGGAGACGTGCGTGCGAGCGGCCTCGAGGCACTGCCGTTCAGTGACGACGCCTTTGGCGTCGTGCTCCTGCGCCACGCGCTCGAAACCACCGTCCGTCAGGACAACCTGCTCGACGAGGCCATCCGCGTCCTTGCGCCCGGCGGCATGCTCGCCATCACGGGGATCCACCCGCTGGGCCTGTGGGCACCGTGGGTGGCCCGCCAGAGCCGCGGCACACGCCCGAGGCTGACGTGGCCCTGGTGGTGGAGCCAGCGTCTCGTGCGCGATGAATTCGAGCTTTCCATGCCCCGGCGCCTCGGGAGCGCGTGGCCGCGTGCCACGGGCGCGCCCGCCGGCGAGTCCCCCCTGGGTGGTGGCTATATGCTTGTCGCGCGCAAAAAACGTCCGGCGGCGTTACCCTTGCGCGCTCGTCCGGCTGCCGTGGCATCGCCCATGCCCGGCACGCTCGCCTCCGGCGCCCGCCGTTCGACCCGTGAATCGATGACCTGAAGCTCTCCATGACCGACACTGCCACCCCTGTTACCGACCCTGTTGAAGTTTTCACCGATGGCGCCTGCCTCGGTAACCCCGGCCCCGGCGGCTGGGCCGCGCTGCTGCGCGCCAAAGGCATCGAGAAGATGCTTGCCGGCGGCGAAGCCGAGACCACGAACAACCGCATGGAAATGATGGGCGCGATCTCCGGCCTCGAGGCCCTGACGCGCCGCTGCAAGGTGCACCTGATGACCGATTCGAAATACGTCATCCAGGGCGTGCAGGAATGGGTGCCGAAGTGGCGCCGCAACGGGTGGAAAACCTCGGACAAAAAGCCCGTGAAGAACCAGGACCTGTGGATCCGCCTCGATACCGCCGCCGCCGCGCACACCGTGACGTGGGAATGGGTGAAGGGCCACAACGGCCATGCGGAAAACGAGCGCGTCGACGAAGCGGCCAGCCAGCAGGCGGCGCTGTTCAAGGCAGGGAAAGTCGCATGAGGCAGATCGTCCTCGATACGGAAACCACCGGCCTCGAAGCCCATCTCGGTCATCGGCTGGTCGAAATCGGCGCCGTGGAAATGATCGGTCGCCGACCGACCGGCAACCATTTCCACACGTACCTCAATCCCGAGCGGAAGATCGACGAGGAAGCGAGCAAGGTAACGGGCATCACCGACGACCAGCTGCTGGACAAGCCGTTCTTCCGCGACAAGGTGGACGAGTTCCTCGAGTTCATCCGCGGGGCTGAACTCATCATCCACAACGCCCCGTTCGACGTGGGCTTTCTCGACGCCGAACTGAAGCGGGCCGGCGCCCATCACGGTTCCATCAGGGACCACGCGACCGTACTGGATACGCTGGTGATGGCCCGCACCATGTATCCCGGGCAGCGCAACAGCCTCGACGCGCTATGCAAGCGTCTCGGCGTCGACAGCTCGCGCCGCGATGTCCACGGCGGCTTGCTCGATGCCCAGTTGCTGGCGGAAGTGTATGTCGCGATGACCTCGGGCCAGGTCGCGCTCGATCTCGCCTTCGACCCCGGCGCGGACCATCGCAGCGGCGCCAGCGTGCTAGGCGACATCGTGATCACGCGACGCCCCGTGGTCCGTCGCGCCACCCCCGACGAACTCGAGCGGCACACACAGCGCCTCGATGCCCTGGACAAGGCCGCCGGCCAGAGCATGTGGCGCAAGCTGGAATCCGAAACCGTTCACTGAGCGGCAATCCCGCCGACTGAATGCACCCCGGGGGTGCCCGTAGGCGGGTGCCCTTCGTAGGAGCCGACCCTGTCGGCGACGCTTTAACCCTCTACCTGCCCAGGCTCCGGCTTCTGCACCAGCTTTTGCTTCAGCTTTTGCTCCGGCTTTTGCTCCGGCTTTTGCTCCGGCTTTTGCTCCGGCTTTTGCTCCGGCTTTTGCTCCGGCCTTTGCTTCGGCCCTTTGCCCCGGCTCTTCGGCTCCGCCCCTCAGCCCGCCACGCGCAGCAGGATCGCCGTCACGTTATCCCGCCCCGTCCCCGAAAGGGCCTCGAGCAACAGGTGATCCACCGCCTCCTGCGCCGCGATGTCGCTGCGGCCGACGATCGCGCCCATCCGTGCATCGTCGACTTCGTCGGTCAGGCCATCGGTGCACAGCAACAGCCGGCCGCCGGCGCCGAGCTCGCCGCGGGCCAGCCCGATGTGCAGCTCCCCGGGCGCGGTGATGCCCAGCGCCTGCGTCAGCACACTGCGCTGCGGGTGTTTCTGCGCCTGGGCCTCCGTCATTTCACCGGCCTGCACCAGCGCCTCGACAATGGAGTGGTCGTGCGACAGGCGCTCGAGCTTGCCGTCCCAGCGGTAGATGCGGCTGTCACCCACCCAGGCCGCCTCGTAACGGCGGCCGATCATCCGGACCGCCGCGATGGTGGTTCCCATGGGCCGCTGCTCGCGCAGGCCGCCCGAGCGGGCGATCAGGGCCTCGTTGACCCGCTGGATGGCATCCACGAGCGACTGACCGGCGGCCACCTGGGCAACGACGCCGTCACGCGCCGTCGCCGACGCCACTTCGCCATGGCGGTGTCCGCCCATGCCGTCCACGACAAGAAAAAGCCCGAGCCCGATGTCGGCGTAATAGGTGTCTTCGTTCCGCGTACGGCGAAGCCCCGTATGCGTGCCGTGTCCGAACTCGATCATGAGGGCCTTGGAAATGCGGGAAAGAGGGCGCGACCGCCGCGCGATAGCCACGGCAGGATGCCCCAACAAAAGCCTGTTGTCACGGCACCGGAGACCCACTATCATTGCGGGCCCGGCAGAGCGAAAGTCCTGCCGACGACCGTTCACGGAGAGGTGGCAGAGTGGTCGAATGTACCTGACTCGAAATCAGGCGTACGTGTAAGCGTACCGAGGGTTCGAATCCCTCCCTCTCCGCCAGAAACAGTAAGTTACGAGGCCTCGCAGCGATGCGGGGCCTTCGTTTTATGGTGAACCGTAAAACTCACCGTAAAACTCGGGCCCACCCGCAACGTCACCGTCGCCCCTGATGCGACTGTAAGCGCGCATGCTATCCGTTCAACTTACGGAGCACGGCATGGCAGAGACGATTTACGTGGTTCAGGGCTTCACTGCCGGCAAGCGCGGCGCGCTCCAGCCCATGCAGGCCCTTTCATTTCCCACCGAGAGTCAGGCGCGGAATCGTGCAGAGCGGATGGCAGCGACGTGCCTGGGCGTCATGGCGTTCGCCCAGACCGCCGACGTGGAAGCAGGCGAATACTCCGATCCGGTGATGCTGGTGCAGATCGGGCGCTTACCCGAGCAGTTCTGACTGAGACCACGATGGCGCGGGGTATCTCGTCATGGTGCTTTGCGTAATGAAGCCCCGCGTCACGAAGCCTTGTGCGAGCACTGCGCCGTATCGCATGTTTCACCGGCTGCGCACGCGCCTACTTTGCGGGCGCAAACTCCTGGACCACGCTACCTTTCGCGTCCAGAAAGACGATGCTGGCCTTGTTGTCGCCGGTGACCTGCAGGCGGATGCGTTCTTTGCCATCGGTTCCCGCAAGAGAAATACTCGAAGGAAGCAACGTTATCGGCCTCGGGGCAAATCGTCTTGCACCGGCGGGCTCCGGGTGTCACCGGAGGCCTCGCAGATGCGAGGCCTCTTTGAATCGATCGCCAGCGCTGCGAGCCGTTACGCCCCCGCAGCCACCCCATCCACGTCATCCGGGCTGTACCGCTCCTTCAGCTCGACCTCCAGCTTCTCGAGCGACTTGCCCTTCGTCTCCGGCACGAACTTCAGCACGAAGAGGAACGAGACGACGTTGAGTCCGGCGAACACGAAGAAGGTCACGCCGCCGAGCGCATGGATGATGATCGGGAACAGGAAAGCTACCGCGGCATTGAAGATCCACTGCACGGAGACGGCGAGCCCGAGCACGATGCCGCGCATGCGCAACGGGAACAGTTCCGACATCAGCAGCCAGTAGATCGGTGAGACGAAACCCTGGTTGCATGTCAGGAACAGCAGGATGAAGCCCAGGGCGACGTAACTGCGCCACGGGGCGACGGGCAGCATCACCATGGTCAGGCCCAGCAGGATCATCACGATCACGATGCCCGACAGCCCGGTCATCAGCATGCGCCGGCGACCGAAGTGTCCCATGAGCCAGATGCCGAGGAATGTCGCGAGCACCGACACCACGCCGTTCGAGATCGTCGCGGTGAGAGCGGCGTTCGTGCCGAGTCCCGAGTCCTGCAGGATACTCGGGGTGAAATACATGAACGCGTTGATGCCTGTGAACTGCAGTACGAAACCGAGGCCGCAGCCGACCAGGAAGATGTTGCGCACCCAGGGCTGCGTGAGTTCGCGCCATGCCACCTGTCCGCGTTCGTCCCTGGCGGCGCGAATGACCTGGAACAGCTCCTTCTTTGCAGCTTCTTTTGACGTGCGCAGTTTCTCGAGGACCGTGCGCGCGTGGTGTGGCTTCTTGTGAGACGCGAGCCAGCGCGGCGACTCCGGCATGAAGAGCATGCCGACCAGCAATAACAACGCCGGAATGGCCGGGATCGCCAGCATGTAGCGCCACACGCCCCCGTGGCTCGATACCGTCGCGAGGATCGCATTGCACACGTAGGCGAGTAGCTGGCCGCCGACGATCATCAGCTCGTTCTGCGTGACCAGCCGGCCGCGCCGTCCCGGTCCTGCCAGTTCGGCGAGGAACATCGGAACGACCGCGGAAGCCCCGCCCACGCCAAGGCCGAGGAAGAAGCGCAACACGACCATGATCGGTACATTCGGCGAAAGCGCCGTGCCAATGGCACCGATCATGTAGATCATCGCCAGCATGATCAGCGTAGGACGACGACCGAAGCGATCGGCCAGCCGCCCGCTCATGAACGAACCAAACGCCGCGCCAACGACGAGGGCCGATGTCACCAGCCCTTCGGTAAACGGCGTGAGTGCGAGGCCGCCTTCGGCGACGCTGCGCGTCATGAAAGGAAGCGCGCCGGAAATCACGCCGGTGTCGTAGCCGTACGACAAGGCGCCCATGGTGGCGACGGTGGCGACGACGCGGACGAATCCGGTGTCGGTGGCCTCGACGGATTCGGAAGGTGAAGCGGGGGAGTCAGTACTCACGTGTCGTCCAGCGGAAGCGGTCACGTCGGGTGTGCCCCGACGGATCGCGAGGTGCTGGCATGAGGCCAAAAGAAAGATGAAGTGTTTGCGATAAATCGCGTCATTTTGTTGCATTGCGGCATCACGCCGCAGGCAGTGGGCTGTTTATGTGTAGGGGAACTCCTACACCAAAATCCGCCCAGTCCTACATTACCGCCGTGCCGGACATCGAATACTTTCACGGCACGAAAACGGGCGCTGGTCACCGGCATGCCCTTCCTGAGAACCAGGCGATCGGCATGTGCCGGTGGCATGCATCAAGGACCCGATGACATGACGTTCGAATCCTTCACCGCGACCCAGTGGGCTTTTCATGGCGCGCGGCTCTGCGCAGCGCTGCTTCCGTGGGTGCTGCGATGGCGCGGCCGGTGGGATCCGACGAAGCGGACGTTCTGGACGTTCTCGGGGGTGGTGCTCGGCCTCATGTTTGTCGGGTTCCTGATCGCTGACACGCGGGAGCCGGCGGGCCCGTTCGGGCAGGGGTAACGCGTGTACAGGTCGCGAGGAGGGGCGTCAGAGGATCGCGCGCAGGGCGCGCTCCTACAGGAGTGTGCCGGGTTCCGGGGGTGGGTCGAGGGTTATCGGCTCGATCAGTTCGGGGGCATTATTGCGTGGCGAACTGACGGATTTCCCGACGGGGTGACAGGCGAGCGCGGCGCGGGGTACGACCTGCAGCGTGGCGTTGGCTTCGTCGGCGGTCCCGTTCAGCCACACCTCCCATAAATCAGGCGGCAGGATGACGGGCTGGCGATCGTGGATATCGCCGGACACCTTGCCGGGCTCGCCGGTGATGACGGTGAACGTCCGTAACGGAGGGTCATTTTCCGCAGCGCGCCAACTTTCCCACAGGCCCGCGAACATCATCAGTTCGCCGGCTGGATCGTGGATGAAGTAGGGCTGCTTCGAGCCCGGCGTGCCTGTCCACTCATAGTATCCGCTGGCCGGCACCAGGCAGCGGCGCTTCTTGAACGCCGCGCGGAACGCCGGCTTCGTTTCTACGGTTTCGGCACGGGCGTTGATGGTCTTGCCGCCGATCTTCGTGTCCCTGGCCCACGAGGGGATCAGGCCCCAGCGCAGCAGCTCGAAACGGACGCCGTCCTCGGCGCGGAGAACGACAGGCGCACGCTGTGTCGGGGCGATGTTGAACTGGTCGTCCCGCTGGTTGATTTCGCTGACGAGGTCGAGTTCGAGCTCCGCGAGCACGTCGCGGGCTTCCCTCGAGAGGGAGACGGGACCGAAGGTGGCGTAGCGTCCGCACATGCGGCTCATCGTACGCGGCGCGCGTGTGGATGTTCGGTGACATGCGGGCAGATTCCCGCGTCTTGCGGTCGTTTTCACATCCTGTGCGCTTCGCCTTTATCGATGTAACGCCAAGGTGGAGCAATGAAACGTATCGGGAGTGCTGGGATGAAAGGGGAATGGGGCACCGGAGTGAAGCGGACGATCAGGTCGACCGTCGACGGATTCAGCGACGATGAGCTGATGACCCGCGCCGCCGCGCTCGCCTTTTATGCGGCCTTGTCGTTTGCGCCCTTGCTGATCCTCCTGGTCTGGATTGTCTCGTCGTTGCACCCTGCATGGCGCGACCAGCTCTCCCAGACGCTCGGGAGCGTGGTCGGCGCGAAGGCCGCGGAGGCCCTCAACACGGTGATCACGAGCGCGAAGACGCATCCGCGGCTGGGGGACATCGCGGGCATCATTGGCCTGGGCGTGACTCTCTTCGGCGCATCGGCCGTGTTTGCGCAGCTGCAGGCCACGCTCGACCGGGTGTGGCGGGTCAAGGCGAAGCCGGGCGCCGCGATGAGTGCCTGGCTGCGGGCGCGCGGCCGTGCCTTCGCACTGCTCGGCGGCATCGCGTTCATGATGATCATCTCCTTCCTGGTCAGCGCGCTGATCCAGGCCATGGTGCCGGGCGATACCCAGGCGTGGAACGTGGCCGAATACGGCATATCGGTGCTTGTCTTCGTCGTGGCCTTCGGCGCCATGTACAAGATTCTTCCCGACGCCATGATCGACTGGAGCGAGGCCCTGATCGGGGCCGTACTGACCACGGCGCTGTTCCTGGCTGGCAAATACGCCATCGGCCTGTACATCCAGTACTCGGATGTCGGCGGCGCCTATGGGCCCGCCGGTGCCTTCGTCGTCCTGCTGACCTGGACCTACTACTCATCGCTGATCGTTCTGCTGGGCGCCGAACTGACGCGCGGCGTGGCCGATGCACGGGGCAAGCCCATCAGGCCGAACGCGCACGCCGTGGAAATCGAATCCGCGCCGGCCGAGGTACAGGCGAAGCCCCTGGCAAACCGGCGTCCGGTGAGGACATCGCGGGTGTCTCCGCCCGTGCTGGCCGGGTCGATGCTCGTCGCGGGCATCGTTGCGGGCCTGGTCTTCGCGCCAGCGAGGCATCGCAAGCGGGCGGGGGCGGGCGTATAACGGTTCCATCGACTGATTCTTCGCTCCGCGGCGCATCAACGCGCCGCGGAGCGGTCTGCTGTTCCGATTCCAGGTTCCCGGGTTCCCATGCGTGATGAAGTAAAACGTACCCTCGACGATGCAGCCATGCGCGATGTGCTCGCGGGGCGTCGCCGTGGCCTGTCGGGCCTGCTCCCCTTTGCGGGCCCGGCCATGGTCGTGTCCGTGGCCTATATCGACCCGGGCAATTTCGCGACCAATATCCAGGCGGGCGCCCGGTACGGGTACGCCCTGCTATGGGTGGTCGTGCTCGCCAACCTCGTCGCCATGCTGTTCCAGAGCCTGTCCGCGCGACTGGGTATCGTCAGCGGCCGGAATCTGGCGGAGCTGTGCCGCGAGTACCTGCCGAAGCCGCTGGTCTACGTGATGTGGGTCATCAGCGAGCTGGCCGCCATGGCGACCGACCTGGCGGAATTCCTCGGCGGCGCGATCGGCCTGAGCCTCCTTTTCCACCTGCCGCTGCTCGTGGGCATGGCGATCACCGCCGTGGTCACTTACGTCCTGCTGCTTCTGGAAGGGAAGGGCTTCCGGCGCCTCGAGCTGACGATCGGCGCCCTCGTGGGCGTCGTGGGACTCTCGTACCTCGCGGAACTCTTCATCGCGCCGGTCGCATGGGGCGATGTCGCCCGGCAGATTTTCGTGCCCGGTATCCCGGATAGCGCAGCGATCGCCATCGCCGTCGGCATCATCGGCGCGACCGTGATGCCCCATGCGCTGTTCCTGCATTCGGGCCTTACCGAGCGACGTGCGAAACCCAGGACCGATCCTGAGCGTCGGCGGATCATCCGGCTTTCCAACCTCGAGGTGATCCTCGCTCTTTCCGTCGCCGGCCTGATCAACCTGGCGATGGTGATCATGGCGGCCGGGGCATTCCATGGCAGCCACCCGGACGTGGCGAAGATCGAGACGGCTTACCAGACGCTGGTCCCGCTGCTGGGTGGCGCTGCCGCCGTCATCTTCCTGGTCTCCCTGATCGCTTCCGGGTTTTCCAGTTCGGTGGTCGGAACCATGGCGGGCCAGATGATCATGCAGGGCTTCGTCGATTTTCGCATTCCCATCTGGCTGCGCCGTGCGATCACCATGGTGCCGAGTTTCGCGGTGGTCATCGCGGGCGTCGACGCGACACGCGCACTGGTGATGAGCCAGGTGGCACTGAGCATCGCGCTGCCGTTCCCGATGATTGCGCTGGTCTGGTTCACCAGCCGACGCGACATCATGGGTCACTTCGCGAGCAGCGTGCCGGTGCGGATACTCGCCCTCCTGGCCTCTGTCGTCGTGCTGGCGCTGAACGTATGGCTGTTGCTGGACGCATTCGGCGTCGTGACACTCTGAGGCGTCGCGATCGTGCGAGATGCCGCGACCGTGCGAGATGCCGCGACCGTCGGATCGGCAACAGTCCGGCCAGTGACGCAGTACCCTGAATCGCCATGAGGGCCGCGGTCGCCCGCCAAAGCGGGAACTGCTACCCTCCGGCGCCTGACCGACCGGAGATTTCCATGAGCCTTATCCAGACCCCCGTGTCCTACGGCGAGCTGATCGACAAGCTGACGATCCTGCAGATCAAGCTGCTTGAAATCAAGGACGACGTGAAGCTGGCGAACGTGCGGAACGAGCTCGAACTCCTCGACGCCACGTGGAAGAACGACAAGGCGTCCGAAACCGACATCACCGAAGAGACGGGCCGCCTGCTGGCCGTGAACCAGCGCCTGTGGAAGATCGAAGACGACATCCGCATGAAGGAGCGCGCGCAGGCGTTCGATGACGAGTTCATCCAGCTGGCGCGCTCGGTATACATCGAGAACGACGAGCGTGCGGCGATCAAGCGCGAGATCAACACGAAGCTGGGCTCGACGCTGGTCGAGGAAAAATCCTACCAGGACTACCGCGCCGTGTAGGAGCGCACCGTGTAGGAGCGCGCCGTGCGCGCGACAGCTTTTCGCGATGAGGCGCGTGCGTTCGCGACGAAGTGCATTCGCTCGCGACGAAGTGCATGCGTTCGCGACGACGTGCGTGCTTTCGCGACGACGTGCATGCTTTCGCGAAGGGCTGTCGCGCGCGGGGCGCGCTCCTACCGGGGTAGCGGGAGGTTCAGGTGCGTGGCGCATGCCTCGAAGCGGTCGATCATGTCGGTGACTTCGACCAGATCCATGACGCCGGGTTTTTCGATCTTCGTGCCCCAGGGAATCTCCGACGCCGACTTGCCCAGGAATTTCCGCGAGGCGGCGTCGTACCGGTCCACGCACCAGCGGCGATCCGAATAGGGGCCGGAGCGGTTCGGGTTGCTGGCGGCGTGCAGGCCCAGCACTTTCACGCCGGCCGCGTTGGCCATGTGCATCGGGCCCGAGTCGGGCGTGAGGATCATGGCGCTCCGCGACAGCAGCCCCATGAAACGTTTCAGGGTGTCTTTTCCGGTCAGGTCCAGCGGGCGCGATGCCGTCGCTGCCAGGATGCTGTCGGCCAGGGCGCGCTCGCCTTCCGATGGCCCGCCCACGAGGGCGACCCGCATGCCACGCGCTGCGGCATGGTCGATCAGCGCGGCGTAACGCTCCACGCGCCAGTTGCGGAGTTCGTGGCTCGACATGGGGCTGACGAGCAGCGTCGGCTGGTCGCCCGGCAGTGCCGCCGCCGCCCATGCGCGGGCATCGTCCGGCACCGGGATATCCCAGCGGACAGCCGTCTGTTCCAGCCCGAGCGGTTCGACGAAGCTGGCGATCGCGTCGAGGACATGCTCTCCGGTGCGGGCCGCGATGCGCTCATTCACGAAAAGGCCGTGCAGGTCTTTCGAACGGGCGTGGTCGTAGCCGATGCGTCGGTCGGCTTTCACGGCCAGGCTCAGCAGGTTCGAGCGGAGCGCCACCTGCATATGCAGCAGCGCCTCGAAACGCCTTCCCGCGAGCGCCTGGCGTACCTCGCGCAGGCCCTCGCGGCCCTTGCTCTTGTCGAAGGTGATGAACTCCACGCCGGGCAGGTCGCCCACCAGCCGCCGCTCGAGCTTCCCGACCAGCCATGTCAGGCGGGCGCCCGGGGCTTTTTCCTGCAGGGTCCGCACCAGCGGAACGACGTGTGTCACGTCGCCGATGGCAGATGTGCGCAGGATGCAGAGACTGGAATCTCCCGGCGGAAGGGGGCGGCTTGTTAGACTGGACACGATGGTTTACCGGATGGGTGGCTGCGCTAGGGTGGCCGAAGCATGACTGAGCAACGATTAGCCGAGGGTGCGAACGGGTCGATTCTCTTCGACGCGACCCGTGCACCTCAAGTCGACGCCAACTGGTTCTCGCCGGAGTACTGGCGCGGGCAGGGCGCGCTGCGTTCGCAGCCGGGCGGCCGTGGCGGCGTTGCCGTGATCGGGACCCCGGCGGGTGACGCCGTGCTGAGGCACTACCGGCGCGGCGGTATGGTGGCTCGCCTGCTGGGAGATCGCTACCTGTTCCTCGGGCGGCATCGCACGCGGAGCGATCGCGAGTTCCGGCTGCTGGCCGAACTCCAGCGCCGTGGGCTGCCCGTTCCGCTACCCGTGGCGGCACGCTACGTGAGGCATGGCCTTCTCTATTCCGCCGACCTGATCACCCTTCGCATCCCCGATGCCGCGACGCTGGCCGAGCGCCTCGCCGACGGCGCGTTCAACGCGACGCTGGCAGGGCGGGTCGGCGAACTCATTGCCCGTTTCCATCGCGAAGGCGTGTGGCATGCCGATCTCAATGCCCACAACATCCTGGTCAGTGCCGCGGGCATCTATCTCATCGATTTTGATCGGGGCCGCCTGCGGCCGCCTTCGTCGCGCTGGCGCCGGGCCAATCTCAACCGCCTGAAGCGTTCCCTGGTGAAGGTCGGCGCCCGCGACGCAGGCGGCGACACCTTCGATGCCGAGCTCTGGCCGGCGCTGATCGACCATTACGACCGGAGCCTTCGCGCGTGAGCTGGAACCTGCACTTCCTCGGCACGGGTGCCGCGCATGCGGTCGAACTGGGCTCGTCGGCGGTCGTGGTCGAGCGGGACGACCGCCCGTTGCTGCTGGTCGACTGCGGCCCCGACACGCTCGACCGGTACCTGGCGGCGTACGGCGCTCCGCCGTCGGCGCTCTACATCACCCATGTGCACATGGATCACGTGGCGGGCATGGAGCGCCTCTTCTTCCGGCTCTGGTTCGACGACGCCCTGCGCGGGCGCACGCGGGTCTACCTGCATGCGTCCCTGCTGCCATGGCTCCAGGGCAGGGTGGCGGATTACCCGGGCGCGCTGGCCGAAGGCGGCGTCAATTACTGGGAGGCCTTCCATCTCATTCCCTGCACCCGCGGCTTCTGGCACGAGGGCCACTGGTTCGATGTCTTCGCCACGCGGCACCATGTCCAGGGCACGTCGTATGGCCTGGCGCTCCAGGGCAGCTTCGTCTTCACCGGCGACACCCGTCCCGTTCCCGAGGCACTCGCCCTGTACGGCGCCGCCGGGGAGTTGATCGCGCACGACTGTGGCGTGATCGGCAACCCGTCGCACACCGGCGTGGACGACCTCGAACGGGAATACGCCGACGAACCCCGCTCGCGCATGGCCCTTTACCACTATGGCAGCGCTGGTGACGGCGACATCCTGGCGGCTCGCGGCTACCGGGTCGCCCACCCCGGCGAGCGCCTGGCCCTGCCCGAACCGCTGCCGCCGCGCCCGACGGCGGGATGAGCGGATTTCCTCCTCGTGACCCTTGTCTCGTCGCACGGTAAAAGTTATCCTTCCGCTTCTTTGCCGGACAGGAAGCCGGGGAAGAGGATTTACCGTGTGGAGAGGTGTCCGAGTGGTTGAAGGAGCACGCCTGGAAAGTGTGTATACCCTAATAAGGTATCGAGGGTTCGAATCCCTCTCTCTCCGCCAGATTTGAGCAACAGAACGTCTTTATGGTGACCCTGTCGGTCCCCCCGCGACGATAGTCCGTAAACTCCGCCAGGTCCGGAAGGAAGCAACGGTAGCGGACGACTCGGGTGCCGGGGTGTGGCTGGCAGGGTCATCGCCTTTTCGGGGCTGGGGTGCGCCCGCCGCGTGTCCTTGGCACAATCCACTGTCGCCCCAAGGTACTACGCATGTCCTATCAGGTCCTCGCACGCAAGTGGCGCCCTCGCAAGTTCTCCGAACTCGTGGGGCAGGAGCACGTGGTCCGCGCGCTTACCAACGCGCTCGACTCCGGTCGCATGCATCACGCCTACCTATTCACCGGCACCCGAGGGGTCGGCAAGACCACGATCGCCCGTATCTTCGCCAAGTCGCTCAATTGCGAGCGCGGCGAGTCGGCGGATCCGTGCGGCGAGTGCGCCGTGTGCACGGCCGTCGATGCCGGCCGGTTCGTCGATCTCCTCGAGATCGATGCGGCGAGCAACACCGGTGTCGACGATGTGCGCGAAGTCATCGAGAACGCGCAGTACGCACCGTCGCGCGGGCGCTTCAAGGTGTACCTGGTCGATGAGGTGCACATGCTGTCCAAGCCCGCGTTCAACGCGTTGCTGAAGACGCTCGAAGAACCGCCGCCGCACGTGAAGTTCCTGCTTGCCACCACCGATCCGCAGAAGCTGCCGGTCACGGTGTTGTCGCGCTGCCTGAAGTTCAACCTGAAGCGGCTGCTGCCCGACCAGATATCGGGGCAGATGCGGCACATCCTGGGTGCCGAAGGCATCGAGTACGAGGAGGACGCCATCGGCGAGCTCGCGCACGGCGCGGATGGCTCGCTGCGCGATGGCCTGTCGCTGCTCGACCAGGCCATCGCCTACGGCGGTGGTGCCCTGCGCGCCGCCGACGTCCGCGCGATGCTCGGAAGCGTCGAGCGCGGGCAGGTGCTGGGTGTGCTCGAGGCGCTGGCGGCCGGCGATGGCGCCGGGCTGATGGGTGAGGCCGAGCGCATCGCCTCGTACTCGCCTGACTTCGCAGGCGTGCTCGACGACCTCGCGACCGTGCTTCACCGCATCCAGCTCATCCAGCTGATCCCCGGTTACCGCGAAGAGGAAGGCGACGCCGGCCTGGCGGAGATCGCGTCCCGAGTCGCGCCGGAAGACATCCAGCTCTATTACCAGATCGCCACGACGAGCCGTCGCGAACTGCCCATGGCGCCGGACGCGCGCATCGGCTTCGAGATGGCGCTGCTGCGCATGTTCGCGTTCCGACCGGCTGACGCGGGGCAGGGCGCGCCGTCGCCATCACGCGCGCCCGTCGCCGCCGCGCAGCCGCAGCCGCAGCCGCGCCGCGCTGTCGAAGACGCGTCGGCGCGCGCCCCGCAGGCCGCCCCGCAGGCTCGTCAGGCTCCGCCGACGGCAGCCTCGCCGTCGGCGATGGCGGCGGCTCCCTCGGGTCCCGCCGCTTCGCCGCGTGCGCGCCCGCCGACGGCAGCCGAACCGCGCGGAGCCGCACCCGTTCCTGCCGAACCGGCCGGGTCGGCATCGCCATCTGCGCCGCTGGTGCTGGGTGCCGATGGCCTGCCGGACTGGCACGAGGTGGTGGAGCGCGCAAAGCTGCGCGGCCCCATCGGCCAGCTCGCGCAGAATTCATCGCTGCGTGAGATCGAAGGCGACACCATGGTGCTGGTCCTGCAGCCGCAGCATCTGCATCTCGCCGTGGAGCCGCTGGTCAGCCAGATGGAAGAGAAGGTGTCGCATGCGCTGGGCAAGCGCGTCCGTTTTCGCTTCATCGCCGACCGGGGCAACCTGGGGACGCCAGCGGAGAAGCGGGCGCAGGCCGCAAGCGACGCGCAGGCGAATGCCGAGGCTTCCATGGAAGCCGATCCGCTCGTACAGACACTCAGGCGCGACTTCGATGCGCGCCTGATTCCGCAATCGATCAAACCCGTGGAGCCAGGAACGTGAAAGGTCAAATCGGTCAGCTGATGCAGCAGGCACAGCGCATGCAGGACGAAATGAAGCGTGCTCAGGATGAACTCGCGAAAACGGAAGTCACCGGCAGCGCTGGCGGCGGACTGGTCACGGTGACCATGTCCGGCGGCCACGAAGTGCGCTCGGTGCATATCGATCGCCAGGCTTTCGCCGACGATCCGGAAATGGCGGAAGACCTCGTCGCCGCCGCCGTGAACGACGCGGTGAACAGGATCGCCGAGCTCAGCCGCGAGCGTCTGGGTGGCGTCACCTCCGGGCTGAATCTGCCGCCCGGCTTCAAGATGCCGTTCTGACGGCTGACCGGGTCCTTCGATGAGTAATGGTTCCCGTCTCCTGGGCGAACTGATAGATGCCCTGCGCTGCCTGCCGGGCGTCGGGGCGAAGAGCGCCCAGCGCATGGCCTTCCATCTGCTGGAGCGTGAGCGGCAGGGTGGGCTGCGTCTGTCGACGGCCCTGGCGTCGGCGATGCGCGATGTCGGTAACTGCACGCGCTGCCGCAACTTCAGCGAAACGCCCGTGTGTTCGCTCTGTTCCAGTACGACGCGCGACAGGCAGATCCTCTGCGTCGTCGAGTCACCGTCCGACCTGGCCGCCATCGAGGGGGCCACGGGGTTCCGTGGCCACTATTTCGTGCTTCTGGGTCGGCTGTCCCCGCTCGACGGACTGGGCCCCGATGAGCTTGGCCTGCCCCTGCTGGTCGAGCGACTGGGCGAGGGGGAGGTGGAAGAGATGATCATCGCCACCAACCCCACCGTCGAGGGCGAGGCTACCGCGCACTACATCGGTCAGCTGGCACGCGCCGCCGGTATTCGGGCAACGCGGTTGGCGCACGGCGTGCCGCTGGGCGGTGAACTCGAGTTCGTCGACCGTGGCACGCTCGCTCATGCCTTCGGCACCCGTCAGTCGCTGGGCTGACCTTCAAGGATTTCCTATGACCGACACTATCTTCGCCAGGATCATCCGCCGCGAGATTCCTGCCGACATCGTCTACGAAGACGATGACGTGCTGGCGTTCCGCGACCTCAACCCCCAGGCGCCCGTGCACGTGCTCTTCATACCGAAGCGCGCCATCGCCACGCTCGACGATGCATCGCCCGCCGACGCCGCACTACTCGGCAAGCTGCTCCTCGCCGCAGCGTCTTACGCCAGGGAGCAGGGCTTTGCAGGCGACGGCTACCGCACGGTCGTCAACACGAATGCCCATGGCGGCCAGACGGTATTCCATATCCACGTGCACCTGCTCGCCGGCCGGCCCATGACCTGGCCGCCAGGCTAAGCACCGGACAGTGACCGACGGGTGACCCAAAAAAAGAGCCGGCTTGCGCCGGCTCTTTTTTCGTTACCCCGACGATCAGCGACCGCGGGCGGGGCGCACGATGATGGTGCGTGGGCGGTACCAGAACGGGTCGCCCCACGGGCCATAACCATACGGCCCGAAGCCGCCGCCGAAGCCATAGCCTGGGCCCCAGAACGGGTCGTAGAAGCCTGACGGGTACCGGTTGATCGCCACGCGCTTCGGCCAGAGGTAGACCACGTCGGCCTCGACGCGGGGGTAGGCGTAGTCGTAATCGCCGACCTTCTGCGACACGGCGCCGTGGAGGGTGCCCGTGACCGTGATCTCGCGACCGCGGGTGAACACCTCGGGATCGTAGAAGCCGTCGCGGCAGGCCACGAAGCGGCCCTGGCTATCCGACTTGCTGGCCGTGGGGCGCGCTTCGGTATCCAGCGGCTCGGACAGCACGAAGAAGCAGGTCTGCTGGGGGCCCGGCTCCGTCTTGATGATCTCGCCGCCCCAACGCACCTTGGCCCCCGGCGCGCCGCCCTGCTGGGCACCCGCCGTGGATACATCATTGAACTGGCCCTGCAGCGGCTGCGGTACCGTGACGCAGGCGCCCAGTGCCAGCGTCGCGGCCGCGATGACCAGCGGTTTCAACATGGACATGTCACATCTCCCAGGAGGCACCGGACACGACCGGCACCATGACTTATTTGACCACGCGCCGGGCCTTAAATTCCTTCACGGCACGCCGGAATCGATCCAGCGATTCAGGCGGCGGTTCGTCAGAGGCATAACGCAGGCGCAAGTAAAGCTCACTCAACCTTTCCAGGGCATGTCGCTGGCCTGGCAAGGCGCGTGCGGCCCGAGCGAGGTAATGCCTTGGTCCCTCGCTCGCCCGTCGCACCACACCCGCCCGGGACAGTTTTCCCTGCAACTTCCGCATCCACGCGTCGACCACGTCGCCGTCACGTCGCTGGAACATCGCCCAGCCCAGCGCCGCTGCAGCCAGCAGTGCGCAACCCGCAGCGAGCACGGTCGCCAGGTCGCTCACATCCGCCCGCATCACGCCGAACGGTTGCAGCAGCCCCTGCTGGCGCAATGCATCGAACCCGATAACGCCCTTGCTCCACCATTGGTTGACCACGTCCCAGCGGTCCCGGATGCCTCGCAGCCACGCGCTGTCGAGCCAGCCCTCGTTCCTGCCGTGACCAGCCGCCGCCGCTTCCGCACCCAGGTCGACGCGTTCCGGGCGAACAGCCGCCGTCGGGTCGAAACGCACCCAGCCACGACCTTTCATCCATACCTCGGACCAGGCGTGTGCATCCGATCGGCGGACCAGCAGGTAGTTGCCGGTCGTGTTCCAGTAGCCCCCCTGATAGCCGGTGACCACGCGTGCGGGAAGTCCGGCAGCTCGCATGAGGAACGTAAAGGCCGATGCGAAATGTTCGCAGTAGCCCTCGCGGGTCTGGAACAGGAAGTCGTCGATGCGATCACGGCCCAGGGGTTCGGGCGCGAGGGTGTAACCGAAGTCGGCGTGGAACAGGGCGAGGGCGGCGGCGGCAATGGCTGCGTCGTCACCGCCGTACTTCGATGCCCAAGACGACGCCAGCGCACGCGCACGCGGGCCCGTGCCCATCGGAAGCTCGAGGTTGTCGTGTCTCACGCCGTCGTCGAGACTGGCTTCGAACCGGTACTGCGTTGCGGCGGCGGCGGGGAAGCTGATGGCCTGGTCGATTCGCCGTGCTGCCATGACCGTGTGGTCGGCTCGCATCTCCGCGCCCGCCGGGGCCATGGTCGGCATGTCGAGCATGGGCACGACACGGTCCTGGCTGGGCTCCAGCGATGTCCGGTACGTGATGCGCCGCGTGACGTCCAGCGTCGCTGGCGGGCGTCGCGTGCTGTGCGAACCGGGACTCCAGCCCTGCCCATCGTAGAACTGCATCACGTAAGCACGGAAATAGCGGGTCGCATTCGCTGGCGGAGGCCCGTCGAACGTGACGCGCATGGCCGGTGTGTCGTCGGTCATCAGGTCGAGCATGTCGCCCGGTGCGAGCCGGTTCGACAGTCCCGTGGCTGCCTGTCCGGCGTCGGGCGTGCCCCACAACGGCGAGCCCAGTCGCGGCACGAACAGGAAGGCGAAGACCGACAACGGGATAGCCGCCAGCAGCCCGATGAAGACGGGGCGGAGGGACGGTCCCCATGCCCCTGTCGATGTCGTGGCCGGGACCTGTTCCACGGCGCGCAGGGTGGCCAGTGCCGGAATCAGGCCCACGCTGACGATCAGGCTGGGGATGAGGCCCTGGTCGAACAGCAGTGCACTCATCAGCGCGAAGCAGGCGAACGCGACACCGACCCGTGCGTCGCGCACATGCTCGCTTTCCAGCAGTTTCAGCACGAGCAGTCCCACGGCGAACTCAGTGCCCGGTTCGCGCCCGAACAAGGTGCCGTTGGTCACGATCACCACCGCGAGCAGCAGGCCCACCAGTGGCAGCTTGATCACCATGTGGACACGGCGGCCACCCTGGCGGCGCTGGCGCCAGCGTAGCGCGAGCACCACGGCCAGCGAGCACGTCAGCCACCAGGGCAGGTGCACGGCGTGGACGAGGACGACGAACGCCATCGTCATGCAGAGCAGGTCGAACGTGCGGGTCGCCAGCAACGGTTCGGCGGCGGGACGGCCACGAAGCGACAGGCGGAACCCGGTCATGGACGCACCGCCAGGGCGGTCATGCAGCGGTGGAAGTGTTCGTCGCCCTGGGCCATGTCGAAATAGCCGTCCGGAAGCCTCAGGCTCCAGCGGCGTCCCGCCTCATGCGCTTCGTCGATCCAGCGCGCCAGCCGTGCAATGCGCGTTTCGTCGTCCAGGCCATGCATGCTGTCCCAGTCGAGCCGCCAGTCTTCCTGGGGCGCGGGCTGCTCCAGGTCTTTCACCATGAGCCCGTGGTGTCTTGCGCTGAGCTTCCACGCGATCTGCCGGCGAGGATCGCCGATACGGTATTCGCGCAGCGAGGCGAGTTCATCTCCCGGGCGCGGACGTCCGCGGTCGGCGTCACCGCGTGGCTCGAAGGGAGAAGGGCCGAGGGTTTCGGCGCGCGGATAGACGAGGATCGCGCGGTCCGGATTCAGCCAGCTCCAGGCACGGAACAGGCCGAAGGGCCAGCGCGTATGCAGGCGCATGCGCGGCAAGGCACGCCATCCGCGTGACTCGGTAGGAAGGTCGAACTCGAGGGTGCATGCCGTGCCCGGTCGCACGTCGACGGCATGCTCGCTGCCTTCCACATCGAGGCGTACCGCGAAACGTTCGCGCTGGGAAGCCGTGACGTCGATGGCTACGCGGGCAGCGTCGCCGGCGCGTGGCGTATCCGAGCGCAATCCGCCGATCACCAGTCCGTTCAACGTGCGAAAGGCCACCAGCATGCTGCCGGCAGCTACCGCCCCGAGCAGGCAGGTGAGGCCCAGCGCGGCGTTGTTGGCGTAATTCAGCGAGCCGACGAGCATGACGGCGAGAAGCACGGAGAAACCGATGCCGAAGCCCGTCGGTACGATATAGATGCGCCGCCGGTGCAGGTGGATCGGCAGGGGCTCGCGCTGGCGCATGCGCGTCAGCGATGGCAGGCGACGCTCTGCCCACGCGAGGGTGCGCTGCCCACCTGACGGCATCAGGGCACCGCGGTCTCGGCGAGGAGCGCGCGTGCGATGGCTTCGCGATGGCTGCCCCGTCCGGGCACCAGCCGATGCGCCGCTGCGGGCACGAACACGGCCTGCACGTCTTCGGGGATCACGTAGTCGCGCCCGCTGAGCATGGCCCATGCGCGGGATGCTGCCAGCAGTGCGAGCCCGGCGCGTGGCGAAAGACCGACGCGCACATCGTTGTGCCTGCGGCTTGCAGTGAGCAGTGCCTGCAGGTAGTCGAGCAGGGTGCTGCTCGCCTTCACGGCATGCGCGGCAGCATGCAACTGAGCGATCGAGGCGATATCGAGTCGCGGCGTCAGCGAGGCCATCATGTCGCGACGATCCTCGCCGATCAGCAGTGCGCGCTCCGCAGCGGGATCCGGGTAGTCGAGGCTCAGCCGGAGCATGAAGCGATCGAGCTGTGAATCCGGTAGCGGGAAGGTGCCCGCAAGATCCAGCGGATTCTGCGTCGCGACGACGAAGAACGGACGCGGCAGCTCGTGGGTGACGCCGTCGACCGTGGTCTGGCCCTCGGCCATGGCTTCGAGCAGTGCGCTCTGTGACTTCGGCGTGGCGCGATTGATTTCGTCGGCCAGCAGCAGGCTCGTGAAGATCGGCCCGGGGTGGAACCGGAACTCGCCCGTCTCGCGCTCGTAGACGCTGACGCCGATAATGTCGGACGGCAGGAGGTCGCTGGTGAACTGGATGCGCTGGAATTCGAGATCGAATGTGGCGGCCAGGGCATGTGCCAGCGTCGTCTTGCCTACACCCGGCACGTCTTCGAGCAGGAGGTGACCACCGGCAATCAGGCAGGTGAATGCTAACTTGACCTGTCGCGGCTTGCCCAGCAGCACGCCATTGACCTGCGCAAGGGCTGCCTCCAGCCGGTGCCGCAGCATTTCGTCGTTAATAGGATGCGTTGCAGACATGATCGATGCGTATGCCCCCCGGCCTGGCCATGTCGATGATTGATCGTTCCAGTGTAGACGCACGCGCACGAACATGGCGAGGTGTGTTCCTCATCGTGTTTGCATGCGCATGCATCGCGAAGTTCGTCATAGCGTGCTTCCTGTCACCCTTCGGTGACGAGGCGTTCTACTGGCAGGAGAGCCTTGCACCGGCGTGGGGATACAGCGACCTTCCTCCGCTCACCGCGTGGCTCATCGCCGCGTCGGAATCCGTTTTTGGCCATGGTGTCCTGGGCATGCGGTTGCCCTTCCTGCTGCTCGGCGCATGCGTGCCGTGGCAGGCGGGGATGATCGCGTGCCGATACGGCGGCGAGCCTGCACGATGGCAGGCGGCCCTGTTCGCGCAGCTCTTGCCGCTCGCGGGGTCGCTTGGCGTCCTGGCGTTGCCGGATGTGCCGCTGGTGTTTGCCATCATGCTCGCCGCGCAGGGGCTGCTGGCCGCACTTGAGACACATCGTACGCGGGACTGGCTTCTCCTCGGCGTCGGGCTCGCGCTTGCATGGGCGACGCATTATCGCGCGGCGATGCCCATGCTCGCCGGCCTCCTGGTCCTCGTGATGACGGAGCGGGGGAGGGCCCAGTGGATGCGTCCCGGCCTGTGGCTCGCCATGCTGGTGGCATCGCTGGGGCTTGTTCCCATCATCCTATACAACGTCGCCGCGCAGGGTGCAGGCGTGGCGTTCCAGCTGGTGGAGCGGAATCCGTGGCAGTTCCACGCCGATGCCTTCGTGCAGCCCCTGGAGCAGGCCGCCGCCTGCACGCCCGTGGCATGGGTCGTCATGCTCTGGGCCATCTGGCGCGCATGGCAGCGCAGGAGCGAGCCACCCTTCGATGTCATCGCCGTGCTGGCAGGAACCTTCGTCGTTGCCTACTTCGTGCTCGGGCTGTTTGCCGACGACGTTCGTTTCCGCGTGCACTGGCCGCTTCCCGCGTACGTGTTGTTGTGCCCCGTGCTGCCTGCATTGCTGGAGCGTGCCGATGTCGGGTGGCGTCGCGTGGCACTGGGTGGCTTCGTCCTGGCGGGGCTGGTCCTGGTCGCGGGGCTGGGCTGGCTCGGCCTTGCCGCGACACCCCGGGGCCCGATGCTGCTGGCACACATGAAGGCATTCCCCGCACGCTTCGTCGGATGGCACGAAGTGGCCGCGGAGGTGAGGGCCGACGTGGCGACGTCTCCCGATACGCTGCTGGTCGCCGATAACTTCATGCTGGCTGCCGAACTCCGCTTCGCGCTCGGCGGCTCGCAGGTCGTGTATTCGCTGGACAACCCGCTCAACGTAAAGCACGGCCGGGCTCCGCAACTCGCGACGTGGGGCCTCGACGAAGCAGGCCTGTCACGACACGGAGGGGCCTCCGTGTTGCTGGTCGTCGACGAGACGGCGCTGCACGAGCGTGAGCGACGCGACTGGCTCGGCACCGTGTGTTCGCGGGTGCACATCGTCGCGTCGAAGGCGCGGATCGATCTGTTCGACGGGCGGCGGCGCTTCGCCGTCTACAGCGCGACGGTGCGCGCCGCGCCGGATGCGGCGAGCGCATCGGTCCCGGCCGACGCCTGCGCCGCGTGGACGGCATACCGTGACGCCACACTCAAGGCAGCACGAGCCCCGCAGCGCGAAGCAGGCGGCTGGTCGCGATAAGGGGAAGGCCCACGAGCGCGGAGGGGTCGTCGTTGCGGATGCGCTCGAACAGTGCGATCCCGAGGCCCTCGCACTTGAAGCTGCCGGCGCAGTCGAGCGGACGTTCCCGTTCTATATAGCGTTCGATGTCGTCCCGCGGGAGCGTGCGGAAGAGCACGCGAGTCTCATCGACATGCACGGCAGCCTCGCCATGGGCATCGATGACGCAGACGGCGGTGTGGAAGATCACTTCCTTTCCCGAACTCGCCGCGAGCTGTCGCCGGGCCGCGTCGACGGTCCCCGGTTTGTCGAGCACGGTGCCGGCGAGATCCGCGACCTGGTCCGAGCCGATCACGATCTGGCCCGGCCTTCTCCGGGCGACATCGGCGGCTTTCAGTCGGGCGAGGCGTGCCGCGCGGTCGGCCGGTGCTTCGCCCGTGAGCGGCGCCTCATCCGTACCGGGTGCGGCCTGGTCGAATGACGGCAGCAGGCGCCTGAGCAGTTCGGCGCGGTAGCGGGACGTCGACGCGAGGACGACGGTGGGGGAATGGGTCACGTCGGCGGCCTCTATCAATGGATGTGTTCACGCACCGCCGTGTCGAGCGCCGTCTGGGCCTCGTCGAGCGCACGTAAACGGGGTTCGAGCTGCTGACGCGCCCGCACCAGGCCGACGACGGCCTCGTCGAGTTCACGCTGGCTGGCTGCGGGCGCCCGGTCGCGTATCCAGAGGCGCTGCTGCAGGACCGCGCGCAGTCCGGATTCGACGGCCTGCCTGGCCTCGATTTCGCCGGCGGCGGGAAAGTCGGGGCTGACCGACATGACGGCATGGGCGCGTGCGAGCCGGTCGCGGCAGTCCTTGAGGTCGGCCTCCAGCCGGTCGGCGTTGTCCAGCAGCCCCTGCAGCGCGGCATGCCGTCGGCGGGTGCGGCGCCGGGCGATCGCCCAGGCGATCACGATGGCCGCGAGCGCCAGGGCTGCGGCAAGTCCATAACAGGCAAAGGAAAACACGTTGCCTCTTCCCCCTCGTAGGCGTATTGCGGCAAACTGCTGCCACGGCCGGAGTCTGCACGAAAGGCCGCCGATTGCGCAAAATTGCCGCGCCCCGCTATCCATAAGCCATAACTGGTTGACTTCCGGGGTGTTGATGCCTACCATTTCGCGATTATGTCCGTGACTTTGCCATCGTCCGTGGACGCCTGGCGCGAAGTTCGTGCGCGGCGTTCGTTCCAGGGTCAGCTCCCCGTGTCGGCTTTAGCCCGCCTCGGTGAGGTGATTGCTTCCCCGGAAGGGGAGGTATCCTACGAGCTGGATTTCGGTCGCGACGAATTCAACATCGCTTATGTGGCGGTCCGCGCCACGGCAATGTTGACGGTGATCTGTCAGCGATCGCTGGAGCCTTTCGTGCTCCCGGTCGAGATCGACACCCGTCTCGGACTGATCGTGCGTGAAAGCGAGGAAGCCTCGCTGCCGCCGGGTTACGAAGCGTTGCTCGTCGAAGAAGACGGCAAGCTCGATCCCGCTGCCACGATCGAAGATGAACTGCTGTTGGCGCTGCCCCTGGTCCCGGTCAATCCGGACTACGAGTTGCCCGACGACATGGTTGGTGCCGACGAGGAAGAAGAATCCTTGCCGGAAACGTCTGAAAACCCGTTCGCGGCACTCCGCGGACTCATAAAGTAATTTCGCTGGAGATTTCCCATGGCTGTTGCCAAGAGCCGTAAGACCCCGTCCACCCGTGGCATGCGTCGTTCGCACGATGCGCTGACCACCGTTCAGCTGTCGACCGACCCGACCAGCGGTGAAGTTCACCTGCGTCACCACGTGACGAAAGATGGCTTCTATCGCGGCAAGAAGGTCATCGACACCCGCGGTGCGGTTGAAGTCGAGGACTGATCTCCCTCCTGGGGGACGATCACAACGCAGGCGGCGCGGAAACGCGCCGTTTTGCGTTTGTGGCATCCAGGTTGTTCCGGCCCCGGACTGCTCAGGCGCCCGGGTGAATCCGCCCTGTTGGGGGATACGATTCTGAAATACGCCCGCATCGTCGGTACTGGTAGCGCGCTTCCCGAGAAAGTGCTCACCAATGCCGACCTCGAAAAAATCGTCGAAACGAGCGACGAATGGATCCGCACGCGCACCGGCATCACCGAGCGCCACATTGCGGCTGACGGCGAGACCACGGGCGACCTGGCCTTCCTCGCCGCGCAGCGTGCCCTCGAGGCCGCTGGCGTCAAGGCGTCCGAGATCGACCTGATCATCATCGGCACCACCACGCCCGACATCATTTTTCCGTCCACGGCCTGCCTCGTGCAGCACCGGTTGGGCGCAAACGGCTGTGCGGCGTTTGACGTCAATGCCGCATGCTCCGGCTTCGTCTATGCGCTTGGCATTGCCAACGCCTTCGTGCGCAGCGGGCAGTCGAAGAAGGCCCTCGTGATCGGCGCGGAGACGCTCACCCGCATGGTCGACTGGACCGAGCGCGAAACCTGCGTGCTGTTCGGCGACGGCGCGGGCGCGGTCGTGCTCGAGGCCTCCGACGAGCCCGGCATCTTCACGACGCGCCTGCGTGCGGACGGCGGCTTCAAGCACCTCCTGTTCAATCCGGTGGGTGTGTCGGCGGGCTTCACCGATGCCCCGAACCACGGTGTCCGCATCAACATGCTCGGTCGCGAAGTCTTCAAGGTCGCCGTGAAGACGCTCGATTCGCTCGTGGGTGAGACGCTCGAGGACGCCGGCATGAAGGAAGAGGAAATCGACTGGCTGATTCCCCACCAGGCGAACCTGCGCATCATCGAGGCGACCGCGAAGCGGCTCAACATGTCGATGGACCGCGTGATCGTCACGGTGGACAAGCACGCCAACACGTCGTCGGGTTCGGTGCCGCTGGCGCTGGATTACGCGATCCGTTCCGGCAAGGTCAAGCGCGGCCAGAACCTCCTGCTGGAGGCCTTCGGCGGTGGCTTCACCTGGGCTTCGGCGCTGCTGCGGTACTGATCCACACGCATGCGAATGGTGCATTCAGGCATGGGATGCTGGCACCATTCGCGGTTTGAAGTACCGGAACCGCATCGCATGACCTCTCCCAGTGCCTCGCTCGCTTTCGTTTTCCCCGGCCAGGGGTCCCAGTCCGTCGGCATGCTGGCGGAACTCGCCGCCGTGCATCCCGACGTGAAGGCGACCTTCGACGAGGCATCGGCCGGCGCAGGTGTCGACCTGTGGGCCATCAGCCAGCAGGGTCCCGACGAGGTGCTCAACAGCACCGAGAATACGCAGCCGGCCCTCCTGGCTGCCAGCGTGGCCGTCTGGCGCGTATGGCAGAAGCAGGGCGGTGCCACGCCGGCGTATCTCTCGGGGCACAGCCTTGGCGAGTACAGCGCCCTGGTTGCTGCGGGCGCGCTCTCGCTGAAGGACGCCGCCGGCCTGGTCGCCGCGCGCGGCCGCCTCATGCAGGCGGCGGTACCGACGGGCGTGGGTGCCATGGCCGCCATCCTCGGTGGCGACGATGCGCAGATCGCACAGGTCTGCGAAGACGCGGCTGACGGCCAGGTCGTCGCGCCTGCCAATTTCAATTCGCCGGGCCAGCTCGTGATCGCAGGCCATGCCGAGGCCGTCGACCGGGCGCTTGCGCGTCTCGCCGAGGTCGGGGTGAAGAAGGCCGTGAAGCTTGCCGTCTCCGTGCCGTCGCACTGCATGCTCATGCGCGATGCCGCCGATGCCCTCGGCGAGAAGATGAACGCGCTCGCCTGGTCCATGCCGTCCATCCCCGTCGTGCAGAACGCCGATGCGCGGGTTCATGCGTCGGTGGAAGACATCCGCGGCGCCCTGATGCGCCAGCTTTACCTGCCCGTCCAGTGGACCGGGTGCGTACAGGCGCTTGCCGCCGCCGGCGTCACGCAGGCCTTCGAATGCGGTCCCGGCAAGGTGCTTTCGGGCCTGATCAAGCGCATCGACAAGTCCGTCGAGGCGAAGCCCCTGGGTACGCCCGCCGATTTCGACGCTGCATTCGCTGCAGCCTGACCTCTTCCTCTCCAGACAGGACAACCCATGACCCAGTCCCTCAAGGGCGACGTCGCCCTGGTCACCGGCGCGAGCCGCGGTATCGGTGCGGCCATTGCAGATCGCCTGGCGGCCCTCGGCGCCACCGTCTATGGCACGGCTACCAGTGAGGCCGGTGCCAGTGCCATCGGTGAGCGTCTCGCGGTCCACGGCGGCCACGGTCGCGTGCTCGACGTCACCGACCCCGCAGCCATCGAAACGCTGGTCGATGCCATCGCGAAGGAGTCCGGGGCGATCTCGGTGCTCGTGAACAACGCAGGCATCACGCGCGACCAGCTGCTCATGCGCATGAAGGAGGAGGACTGGAGCGCCATCATCGACACGAACCTGACGTCGGTCTTCCGTACGTCCAAGGCCGTCATGCGCGGCATGATGAAGGCCCGCAAGGGTCGCATCGTCAGCATCGCGTCCGTCGTGGGCCTTACCGGCAACCCCGGCCAGGCCAATTACGCGGCCGCCAAGGCAGGCATCATCGCGTTCTCGAAATCACTGGCCCGTGAGATCGGCTCGCGCGGCATCACGGTCAACGTGGTCGCCCCGGGCTTCATCGATACCGACATGACCCGCGCCTTGCCGGAGGAGCAGCGCCAGGCGCTGCTGGGCGGCATCGCCCTGGGTCACCTCGGCGAAGCGGACGATATCGCCGAAGCCGTGGCCTTTCTCGCATCGCCCGCGGCGAAGTACATCACGGGCGAGACGCTCCATGTCAACGGCGGCATGTACATGCCGTGATCGACCGGGCGGCGTGGCAGTCGCCACCGGCCCGTTTTTGAGAGACAATCAACGTTTACCGCCCGGCATGTGTCCGGGCGTGATTCAGGCGACGGGCGTGTAGTGGCTGGTTTTCCTTCCAGCGGCTACACTTCCGCCGAAATTTTTCCCCTCGGGAGGCAAAGGCAAGATGAACACCCCCAACACCGTCGAAGAGCGCGTCAAGAAGATCGTCGTTGAGCAGCTCGGCGTCAAAGAAGATGAAGTCACCACGAATGCGTCGTTCGTTGACGACCTCGGCGCTGATTCGCTGGACACCGTCGAGCTCGTGATGGCTCTCGAAGAAGAGTTCGAGTGCGAGATCCCGGACGAAGAAGCCGAGAAGATCACCACGGTCCAGCAGGCGGTCGACTACGTCAAGGCGCACGTCAAGGCCTGATCTATCGACTGGTTGTCGATCGGGGGTTCGTCCTCCCGTCGATCTCCGAGCGACATGGAAGCTGCGCCGTCATGGCGCAGTTTTCGTTTCCGCTTTTTGTAACCTGCGCCCGCGTATGGTCGCGCGGGTACAGTGAAGGAACAAACGCATGAGCAAACGACGTGTTGTAGTGACTGGCATGGGCATCCTTTCGCCGGTAGGCAACGACCTGGCCACGGCCTGGAAGAACGTGGTCGACGGCGTGAGCGGCATCGGCCCGGTCACCGCCTTCGATACCTCGGCTTACGCCACGAGGATCGCAGGTGAAGTCCGCGATTTCGATGCGGTGGAATCGTTCTTCGCCGGCACCGATACGCCGGATGACGATCGCCGTTCCGTCGCCAAGGATTTCAAGCGGATGGATCCGTTCATCCACTACGGCATCGTTGCAGGTACGCACGCATTCCGTCAGTCCGGCCTCGTGGTGACGGAGGAAAATGCAGGGCGTATCGGCGTGGCGGCAGGCGCCGGCATCGGTGGCCTGCACACGATCGAAAACACGGCGATCGAGCTGAAGGAAAAGGGGCCGCGCAAGACGTCGCCGTTCTACGTTCCCAGTTCCATCATCAACATGATCGCCGGCAACCTGTCGATCTACCACGGCCTCAAGGGCCCGAACATCGCACTGGTTTCGGCGTGCACCACGGCGGCCCACAACATCGGCATGGCCATGCGACTGATCCAGTACGGCGATGCCGACGCGATGCTCGCGGGCGGTGCTGAATTCGCGACGACGACGACCGCCATGGCGGGCTTCTGCTCGGCCAAGGCGATGTCCACGCGCAACGATGATCCGACGCACGCCAGCCGTCCGTGGGACATCGGCCGCGACGGCTTCCTGCTGTCCAACGGCGCGGGCATGCTCATGCTCGAGGAATACGAATTCGCGAAGGCTCGCGGCGCCACGATCCTCGGTGAAATCGTGGGCTTCGGCATGAGCGGCGACGCTTATCACATCACGTCGCCGAGCGGCGACGGTGCCGAGCTGGCCATGCGCAACGCGCTGCGCGATGCCGGCGCAGCACCGGAAGACGTGCAGTACGTCAACGCGCACGGCACATCCACGCCCGTGGGTGACCTGGGCGAGGCGAAGGCCATCCGTAACGTGTTCGGCGAGCACGCCACGCAGAAGGACAAGTTCGCCGTCAGCTCCACGAAGTCGGTGACCGGCCATCTGCTCGGTGCCGCCGGTGGAGTCGAAGCCATCTTCTCCATCCTGGCGCTGCGCGACGGCATCATCCCGCCGACGATGAACCTGGTCGACGTCGACCCGGAAGTGGCTGCACTCGGCATGGACCTCGTGCCCGACAAGGCCCGCAAGGCCGACCTCAACCTCGTGATGTCGAACTCGTTCGGATTTGGCGGCACCAACGGTACGCTCATCTTCCGTCGCGTCTGAGCCCCTTGGCTTTCGTCACGCGAACCCTGGCCGGCCGGCGCGATCTACTCGCGCCGGCCGCGTCGTATCCGCAGCGCTATCCGGCCCTGCTGGCCAGTGCCGTCCACGGCACGCCGCAGTCACGGTTCGACATCCTGTTCGTCGGCGGGGAGGCCTCCCTGACCCTTACGGCCGAGGGCGTCGTCTCCGACGAACACGGTGCAACGATCGACGGCCCCTTCCTGTCGGCGCTCGATGCCGCCTGGGCCAGCCAGCGCCGCCCGCGCGTGGATGACGGCCTGCCGTTCCATGGCGGGTGGTTCATCTACCTCGCCTACGAACTGGCGGGTGAAATCGAGCCGACACTTCGCCTGCCTGCATCGCGCGGCGTCGCACCCGTCGCCTTCGCCCTTCGCACGCCGGCGGCGATCATCGTGGATCACGTGCAGGACATCACGATCCTCGTGGCCGAAGAGGCATCGGCGCACTGGCTCGACACCATGACTGCGGACCTCGATGCCGCTGGACCCGTGGCGTCGCCCATGCTGCCTGTCCGCGTGACGGAGGACGATGCGCGGCCCTTCCTCGACGGCGTGCTCCGCGTGCAGCAACACCTTCGCGATGGCGACGTCTTCCAGGTCAACCTGTCACGTCGATGGGTTGCCGACTTCGACGAGCCGCCTGCGCCCGCGAGTCTCATGCAGGCCCTTCGCCAGGCGAATCCGGCGCCGTTTGCCGGCCTCTTGCAGCAGCGCGGGTGGGCGATCGTCAGTTCGTCACCGGAGCGCCTGGTGGAATCGCGCGACGGCGTGCTGCAGACGCGACCCATCGCGGGCACGCGGCCCCGCGTGGACGGTGATGATGACGCCGCGCGCATCCGTGAACTGACGACGCACCCGAAAGAGCTCGCCGAGCACGTCATGCTCATCGATCTCGAGCGCAATGACCTGGGGCGTGTATGCGTTCCGGGCAGCGTGGAAGTGGACGAGCTCATGGTCGTCGAAAGCTACGCGCACGTGCACCATATCGTGTCCAACGTGCGCGGCCGTGCGCGAGAGGGCATCACGCCGGGGCAGGTCATCGCCGCGACGTTTCCCGGCGGCACGATCACGGGATGTCCGAAGGTGCGTTGCATGGAAATCATCGGGGCAATCGAGCAGGAGCCCCGCGGCGCGTATACCGGGGCGCTGGGCTACCTCGACGACTGCGGCGACATGGACATGAACATCCTGATCCGCACGCTCATGGTCGAGGACACCCGCGTTTCGCTCCGGGCCGGTGCAGGCATCGTCGTCGATTCCGTTCCCGACCGGGAACTGGATGAAACCCGGGCCAAGGCGCGCGGTCTCCTGCGTGTGTTCGGTACCGCGTGACCGGTCGCACGTCCGTCAATTTCGTCGACGGCGACCGGCTTGCCGCCGGCGATCGCGGCCTGATGTACGGCGACGGGCTCTTCGAGACGGTACGGGTCGTCGAGGGCGTGGCGCCGCTATGGCAACGGCATGCCGCACGGCTGGCCATGAGTTGCGAGCGCCTGCGGATGCCGCCGCCCGACATGGCGTCGTTGCATGCGGAGATCCTGCGGCTGTCGGCAGGGCTGCCCGACGCGGTCGCGCGGATCACGGTGACGCGGGGCGAGGGTCCGCGCGGCTATGCGCCGCCACCTGCACCCAAGGCCACGGTCGTCGTCGCGGTCGCGGCCGTGCAGCTCGATGCGGGTGCCGCGCTGCACGGCATCGACGTGCGCATGTGCGAAACGCGCCTGGCAAACCAGCCGTTGCTTGCGGGCATGAAGCACCTGAATCGGCTCGAGCAGGTGCTTGCGCGGGCCGAATGGTCGGATCCCGCCATCATCGAAGGCCTGATGGCCGATCAGGCAGGCGACCTGGTATGCGCCACGGCCGCCAATCTCTTCGCCGTTTTCGCCGGCACGCTATGCACGCCCCCCGTCGACGCGTGTGGAGTGGCAGGGGTCGCGCGCGCGGAAATCCTCGCCGTACGGCCCGTGGTCGTGTCCCGCATGGATCTTGATCGACTCTTGCAGGCCGACGAGGTCTTCCTCACGTCGGCCGTTCGCGGCATGCTTCCCGTTCGACGTCTTGGAAACCGGGCATGGCAGCCCGGTCCGGTGACCCGTGCCCTCCAGGCGCACTGGTGCTCCATCGGCCTGCCGTCACCCTGAGCCTGAGGATTTTCCCTTGATGAAACTGCGCGGCATCGCCCTCTGGCGAGTCATCCTGCTGGTGGTGCTGTTCGCGGTGGTCACGGCGGGATCCTGGGCATGGCTGGACTGGTCGCGCTTCGCGCGCACGCCCCTGGCCGTCACCGCCACCGGGCAAAGCATCGATATCGCCCGGGGCATGTCATTCCGGGACATCGTCGACAATCTTCGGGACCGGAAGCTCAGCACGGCATCGTCGTTGTACTGGCGTGCGCTGGCCATGGAGATGCACGCATCGGGCCGGATCCACGCGGGCGAGTACGCGTTGCGGCCCGGCATGACACCCCGCGACCTGATCACGGACATGGCCAGCGGCAAGGTGATGCAGCGCTATGTGACCCTCGTGGATGGCTGGACCTTCGCCGAAGCGCGCAAGGCGCTGGCCTCGGCGGAAGCGCTGGTCCACGACACCGCCGCGCTGGACGACGCGGCCATCATGAAGCGGCTCGATGCCGGCGGCGAGCAGCCGGAAGGCCGCTTTCTCCCCGAGACCTACGCATACGTGAAAGGCGACACCGAGACGAGCGTGCTGAAACGGGCTTACGCGGCCATGGGCCGGACGCTGGATGCCGCCTGGGCGGCACGCGCGAAGGATCTCCCCCTGGCGAGCCCCTACGAGGCACTGATTCTGGCGTCCATCGTCGAGAAGGAGACCGGCAGGGCGGACGAGCGTCCGCGTATCGCGGGCGTCTTCATCCGTCGCCTGCAGGCCCATATCCTCCTGCAGACCGATCCCACGGTCATCTACGGCATGGGCGCGTCGTACGACGGCAAGATCCACAAGAGCGATCTCACCACCGACACGCCTTACAATACGTATACGAGGGCCGGCCTGCCGCCGACACCTATCGCCCTGCCGGGCCGTCCCGCGATCCTCGCGGCCCTGCATCCGGCGGATGGCACCGAGCTGTATTTCGTGTCGCGCGGCGACGGCAGCCATGTCTTCTCGTCGTCCCTCGACGAACATAACCGGGCCGTGGCCTGCTACCAGTTGAAGCGATGCCAGTGACCATTCCCAAGCGCGGCCGTCTTATTACCCTCGAAGGTGGGGAAGGTGCGGGCAAGAGCACGCTGCTGCGTGGGCTCCAGGCCTTTCTGGAACGGCAGGGCGTCGATCTCGTCGTGACCCGTGAGCCCGGCGGCACGGTGGTCGGCGAGGCGGTGCGGGGCATCGTCCTGGATGCCGGGAACAACGCCCTTTCGGCCGAGGCCGAGCTGCTCCTCATGTTCGCTTCGCGTGCCCAGCTGGTGCGCGAGGTCATCGAGCCGGCCCTCGCATCCGGGCGCTGGGTGCTGTGCGACCGCTTCACGGATGCCAGTTTCGCCTATCAGGGGGGAGGACGCGGCCAGCCGGTGGCGCGCATCACCGAGCTCGAGGCTTGGGCGGCGATGGGCCTCAGGCCCGACATCACGTTGCTGCTCGACCTGCCCGTGAGCACCGGTCGCGCACGTGCGGCCGGTCGGGGCGAGGCCGATCGCATCGAGGTCGAGGGTGACCCGTTCTTCGAGCGCGTACGCCAGGCCTACCGCGACCGGGCGACTGCCGAGCCCGGCCGTTTTCGCCTGCTCGATGCCACGGCCACGCCGGCCGGTGTGCTCGAGCAGGCCATCGGCGGCGTGGCCGGGCTTTTCCCGGCGACTACGCCGTGAGCCTCCGTCCCTGGCAGGCCGATGCGTGGAGCCGCCTCCAGGCCCGGCGGGAACGCGGGGCCCTGCCGCATGCCTTGCTGCTCGCGGGCCCGGCAGGCCTGGGCAAGCGTGAGTTCCGCGATGCCTGGGTGAAGGGCCTCCTCTGCCAGCAACCGTCGCAGGGTCTGCCGTGCGGCGTCTGTCGCAGCTGCCTGCTGGTGGCTGCCGGCACCCACCCCGACGTGATCTCGCTATCGTTCGGCCTGCGCAAGGATGGCGTGACCCGCAGCGAGATCGTCGTCGACCAGGTGCGTGACCTGTCCCAGCGCCTTGCCATGTCCAGTCAGTTCGGCGGGTGGCAGGTGGTGACGATCGATCCGGCCGATGCCATGAATGCCGCGGCGGCCAATGCCCTGCTCAAGACGCTCGAAGAGCCCACCGCATCGACCCTGCTGGTCCTGGTGGCCGACGAGCCGGCCCGCCTGCCGGCCACCATCCGCAGCCGCTGCCAGCGCATCGACTTCGCGGTGCCCTCGCGCGAGGTGTCGCTCGACTGGCTGCGCGCCGAAGGCGTCGCCGATGCGGGCGCCGCGCTCGACGCGGCGGGGGGTAACCCCGGCATGGCGCGCGCCTGGGCGGCCGACGGTGCGCTCAAACAGCGGGGTGAAGTACGCCAGGATCTCAAGGCGCTTGCCGCCGGGCGGGGCGATGCCATGGAGGTCACCCGTCGCTGGCAGGCCGCCGATACGCCCCGTTACCTCTGGTTCGCCGCGCAGGCCGCCACCGATGAACTGCGGTCGCGCGCCTCCGGCGGCGCCGCGCCGCTCGAGAGCCAGCTGGACGACGAAGGGCTGGATCAGTGGTACGGTCGCGCCAATCGCGCCCGTGATGCGCTGCGTGGCCCCCTGAGGGTCGACCTCATCCTCCTCGAGCTCCTGGCGGCCTGGCGTTGACGCGCCCTAACCAGCACATGGCCCCTAATTCTTCTACTTCCCGCCCGTCGAAGGATTTCCCGGTGCCACGCTTTCCCGCCATCGATGGCAGTACGCGACTGCTTGTCGTGGCACCGCATCCCGACGACGAATCGCTCGCAGCGGGCATGCTCATCCAGCGGGTCCTTGCGGCCGGTGGTCGTGCCGACGTGCTGCTGCTGACCGATGGCGACGACAATCCATGGCCGCAGCGGTGGATGGAGCGACGGGTGTTCATCGACTCGGCCGCCCGTGCCCGCTGGGGCAGGCGTCGTCGGGGCGAGGTCATGGCCGCCATGGCGCGACTGGGCGTGCCGCCCGGGCAGTTGCACGCCATGGGCTGGCACGACATGCAGGTCACCCTCGAGCTGAGGACGCGCCATGACGCGTCGGTGCAGGCGGTCCGCGGGATCGTGCAGCGCGTCAGCCCGACCATCGTCGTCATCCCTGATCTGGGCGATGCGCACCCCGATCATGGCTCGGCGCACGTGCTCGCCAGGCTGGCGCTGTCGGCCGAAGGGTCCCGGGCCGACATCCTTACCTATATGGTCCATGGCACCGAGCGATCGGCGGCGGAAGACCTGCTGGTGCCGGATACCGATGCCGGCCGACAGGAAACCAAGGTGGCCGCCGTGTTCGAGCATGCGACCCAGATGGAACTCAGCCGGAAGCGGATGCTTGCGGTCGCGGCCCGTCCGGAGCGTTTCGATCGTCCGGTTCCCGTGCCGGGCGTCGGCACCATCGAGTTGCCGTGGCAGCCGGGTCTGCTGGCAAGGGCGCGCCTGCGGCTGGTTCTGGCGGACGGGAAGGGTGTCGTCGCATGGCCCTGGCGGAAGGCACCGCTGGAGCGCAGCGGCAGCCGCTGGCTTCTCCCGCTCCGCGACGCGCCGGGTCCTGCCTTCGTGAAGCTCACCGCCGACCTGTCCCTGCCATGGATCTACGATCATTACGGCTGGGCCTGCGAGCGGCCCGAACCGGCCGGGCTTGTGGCGCGGCCCACCGCCTAGCTACGATGGCGCCTGATCACGGGAATTCCTTCGAATGAATGCCAACGTCTCCGCACCACGACAGCAGGGCATCCTCTCCCTCAAGTTCAAGGACGTGAACTCCCTGTACATCTCGTACATGCCCTTCCTGAAGACCGGCGGCCTGTTCGCCCCCACGGCCCAGCGCTATGGCCTGGGCGACGAAGTCACCGTGCTGGTCACCCTCATCGACGACAACGAGCGGCTGGCCGTGGCCGGGAAGGTCGTCTGGATCACGCCCGTGGGCGCGCAGGGCAACCGGACCGCCGGTGTCGGCATCCAGTTCAACGAGTCACCGGAAAGCGAAGCGGCCCGGCAGCGTATCGAGGGGCTGCTCGCAGGTACCCTCACCTCCGAGCGCCCGACCCAGACGATGTGAATCGCGGGCTTTCACGCAGCCTGCGCCGGCCCGTGAAAAAATAAATGCTGCAATTGCGTCATCGCATGCTGTTTTTCCATCATTAAGGCTTGTCGGCATACCTGCACGCACTGGTACAATAGTTTGGTTCCCCAACGTGAGATTGTGGATATCCGGAGTCGTTGACGTGTTCGCGTCGGCTCGGATCAATCCGGACGGATCGATCCGCAAAAAGCTTCGGCGACACTAGCCGGACCGCTCGTCCCCGTCGACGGTCACTGATGCGCCCCGTGAGGCGCGGAGGTACGCAGCATCGTGCTTGCCCAATACTGGCCCGTTTTGTTGTTCATTGCCGTCGCCATCGGCCTTGGCAGCGTCCTTATCGTGATCGGCATGCTTGCCGGCCCACGGCATCCCGAATCAGAAAAACTGTCGCCTTACGAGTGCGGATTCGAAGCCTTCGAAGATGCGCGCATGAAGTTCGACGTGCGCTACTACCTGATCGCCATCCTCTTCATCATCTTCGATCTCGAAATCGCCTTCCTGTTCCCGTGGGCGGTGGTGTTCACGAAGATCGGTTCCATCGCGCTGATCGAGATGGCGCTGTTCATCGCGCTGCTGGTGGTCGGTTTCGCCTACGTGTGGAAGAAGGGAGCACTCGAATGGGAGTGATGTCCAGCATCGACCGGGTGATGCACAACCCGCAGCCGCTCAACCTCGTCGACGATATCCTTCGTCCGAACAGCGAGCCGCCGGTCGTGAATCGCGGTTTCGGCGTGACCAGCATCGATGCACTGATGAACTGGGCGCGTACCGGCTCCATGTGGCCCATGACCTTCGGTCTGGCCTGCTGCGCCGTCGAAATGATGCACGCGGGTGCCGCGCGACTCGATCTCGATCGCTTCGGCGTCGTGTTCCGCCCCAGCCCGCGCCAGTCCGACGTCATGATCGTCGCCGGTACGCTGGTCAACAAGATGGCCCCCGCGCTGCGCAAGGTCTATGACCAGATGCCCGACCCGAAGTGGGTCATTTCGATGGGCTCCTGCGCCAATGGCGGCGGTTACTACCACTACTCGTACTCCGTCGTGCGGGGCTGTGATCGCATCGTGCCGGTCGACATCTACGTGCCGGGTTGCCCGCCGACGGCCGAAGCGCTGATCCACGGCATCCTGCAGTTGCAGAAGAAGATCCGTCGCACCCACACGATCGCGCGCTAACAGGGCTTTCGAACATGAGCGTTACTAACGACACCTCGCTGGTCGAACGGCTCGCCGCGCGCTTCGGTGACATGCTGACGGTGAAGGTCGAGCGCAACGAGGTCACCGCCGAGGTGGCCCCGCGCGATCTGATCGCCGTCGCCACCGCACTCCGCGACGAGGCCGGCTTCCGGTTCTCGCACGCCATCGACGTGTGTGGCATCGACTACCTGAGCTACGGCCAGACCGAGTGGGACACCGATACCGCGCAGGGCGAGAGCTTCTCGCGCGGCGTGGAAGGGCAGTCCGCCGGCCGGTTCACCTGGGCAGAACGCCCGCGTCAGGTCGAGCAGCCGCGCCGCTTCGCATCGATCGTGCACCTGCTTTCGATCGAACTGAACCAGCGCATCCGCCTTCGCGTGTTCTGCGAAGACGACTCGTTCCCGGTCGTTCCGTCGCTCATGTCCATCTGGGTTGGCGTCGACTGGTTCGAGCGCGAGTCGTTCGATCTGTTCGGCATTATTTACGACGGCCACCCCGATCTGCGCCGCATCCTTACGGATTACGGCTTCGTGGGTCACCCGTTCCGCAAGGATTTCCCGCTCATCGGCAACGTCGAGGTTCGCTACGACCCCGAGCAGAAGCGTGTGGTCTATGAACCCGTTTCGATCGAGCCGCGCGTGCTTGTGCCGCGCACGATCCGTAATGACGCCGATCTCGATCAGGCCAGGGCGGAATCCGCCGATCACTGGCGGGAGAATTAAGCCGTGGAAGAAATCCGCAATTACACGATGAACTTCGGTCCGCAGCATCCTGCGGCCCACGGCGTGCTGCGCCTCGTGCTGGAGATGGACGGCGAGACCATCGTTCGTGCCGATCCGCACATCGGCCTGCTGCACCGTGGTACCGAAAAGCTGGCGGAGTCGAAGCCGTTCAACCAGTCCATCGGTTACATGGATCGCCTCGATTACGTGTCCATGATGTGCAACGAGCACGCGTACGTGGCGGCCATCGAGAACCTCCTCGGTATCCAGGCACCGGTTCGCGCGCAGTACATCCGCACCATGTTCGACGAGATCACACGCATCCTGAACCACCTCATGTGGGTCGGTTCCAATGCACTCGACCTGGGCGCCATGGCCGTCTTCCTCTACGCGTTCCGCGAACGCGAAGAGCTGATGGACGTGTACGAGGCCGTGTCGGGCGCGCGCATGCATGCGACCTATTACCGTCCGGGTGGCGTCTATCGCGACCTGCCGGAGCAGATGTCGAAGTACCGCGAGTCGCCGTGGCACAAGGGTGCCGACCTGAAACGCCGTAACTCCTGGCGCGAAGGGTCCATGCTCGACTACCTCACCGAGTTCACGAACGACTTCCCGCATCGCGTCGACGAATACGAGTCGCTGCTGACGAACAACCGTATCTGGAAGCAGCGTACGGTCGGCATCGGCGTCATCCCGCCGGAGAAGGCGCAGGCCTGGGGCATGACCGGCGCGATGCTGCGCGGTTCGGGCATCGCATGGGATCTGCGCAAGAAGCAGCCTTACGCCGCGTACGCCAACATGGACTTCGATATCCCGGTGGGCGTGAACGGCGACTGCTACGACCGTTACCTGGTCCGCGTCGAGGAAATGCGCCAGTCCAACAGCATCATCAGGCAGTGCGTGGAGTGGCTCAAGGCCAATCCGGGCCCGGTCATGGTGCAGAACTACAAGGTCGCGCCGCCCAGCCGTGTCGAGATGAAAGAAGACATGGAAGCGCTGATCCACCACTTCAAGCTCTTCACCGAGGGCTATGGCGTGCCGGCCGGCGAGACGTATGCCGCCGTCGAAGCGCCGAAGGGTGAATTTGGCTGCTACCTCGTTTCCGATGGAGCGAACAAGCCGTTCCGCGTGCATCTGCGCGCGCCGGGGTTTGCCCACCTGTCTTCGATGGACGCGATCGTGCGGGGCCACATGCTCGCCGACGTCGTCGCGATGATCGGCACCTACGATCTCGTCTTTGGCGAAGTCGACCGCTAAGTCGACGGAGTGAACTGAATCATGAAAGCCACCGGTCATTTCGAGCAGGTCAAGGACGTCGATCCTTTTGCCGTGCTCAACGATCACACGCGCAGCCACATCGACCACTGGGTGTCCAAGTTCCCGGCGGATCGCAAGCGCTCCGCGCTCATCCAGTCGCTCATGGCGGCCCAGGAGCAGAACGTCGGCTACCTCACCGACGAGCTGATCACGGCGGTCGCGAAGTATCTGGAACTCCCGGCGATCTGGGCCTACGAGGTCGCCAGCTTCTACTCGATGTTCGAGACCACGCCCGTCGGCCGCAACAACGTCGCCATCTGCACCAATATTTCCTGCTGGCTCAACGGTGCCGAAGGCATCGTGCGCCAGTGCGAGAAGAAACTCGGCATCAAGACGGGCGAAAGCACCGCCGACGGCCGTATCTACCTCAAGCAGGAAGAAGAGTGCCTGGCGGCCTGCGCCGGCGCACCCATGATGGTCGTCAATGGTCACTACCACGAGAAGCTCACGGCCGAATCGGTCGACGCGCTCCTCGACGGTCTGAAGTGAGGGAAGGGCAATGACTACCACCACCGGTCCGGTCGGACCCGCACCCCAGGCGCACCAGGTCGTCTACACCACGCTGCATTTCGAGAAGCCCTGGGCGCTCGAGAGCTACGAGAAGGTCGACGGCTACAAGGCATGGCGCAGGATCCTGGCCGAGAAGCCCGATCCCGCCGCCCTGATCGAAGAACTGAAGAAGAGCGCGCTGCGTGGTCGCGGCGGCGCCGGCTTCCCCACGGGCCTCAAGTGGTCGTTCATGCCGCGCACGGCACCGGGCCAGAAGTACATCCTCTGCAACTCGGATGAATCCGAGCCGGGCACCTGCAAGGACCGTGACATCCTGCGGTTCAACCCGCACGCGGTGATCGAAGGCCTCGCGATCGCGTGCTATTGCACGGGTTCCACGGTGGCGTACAACTACCTTCGCGGCGAGTTCCACCACGAGCCGTTCGAGCACATCGAGGAGGCCCTGAAGGAAGCCTACGCGGCCGGCCTGCTGGGCAAGGACATCGACGGCACCGGTATCGACGTCGACATCTACAATGCCCTCGGCGCCGGCGCCTATATCTGCGGCGAAGAGACCGCATTGATGGAATCGCTGGAAGGCAAGAAGGGGCAGCCCCGCTTCAAGCCGCCGTTCCCGGCCGGCTTCGGCCTGTACGGTCGCCCGACCACGATCAACAACACCGAGACCTATGCATCGGTCCCGGCCATCCTGCGCAATGGCGCGGAGTGGTTCCTCAACATCGGCAAGCCGAACAATGGCGGCCCGAAGATCTTCTCGGTATCCGGCCATGTCGCCAACCCGGGTAACTTCGAGATTCCGCTCGGCACGTCGTTCCCCGACCTGCTGAAGCTCGCCGGTGGCATGCGCCCGGGTCGTACGCTCAAGGCGTGCATTCCCGGCGGCTCCTCGATGAAGGTGCTTCCCGCCGCGAAGATCATGGAATGCACCATGGACTACGACTCGCTGCAGAAGGCGGGTTCGGGCCTGGGCTCCGGCGCCGTGATCGTCATGGACGACACCACCTGCATGGTCCGTGCGTGCCACCGCATCGCCCGCTTCTACATGGCCGAGTCATGCGGCCAGTGCACGCCGTGCCGTGAAGGCACCGGCTGGATGTACCGCGTGCTGTCGCGCATCGTGGAAGGGAAGGGCTCGGAAGAAGATCTCCACCGCCTGAAAGCCATCGCGGGCCAGATCGAAGGCCACACCATCTGTGCGTTCGGCGAAGCCGCCGCGTGGCCGGTGCAGGGCTTCCTGTTCCACTTCTGGCACGAATTCGAATACTACGTGAAGCATGGCCGCTCGATCATCGACGGCCCGGCTGACACGGTCACCACTGGAGTCGCTGCATGAGTGCGCAGCCCGTAGCCAATGCCGCGCCCGACCTCGTCAGCATCGAGATCGATGGCGTTCCGGTGCAGGTAGCCAAGGGGTCGATGATCATCCAGGCGGCGGACGCCGTCGGCATTGCCATCCCGCGCTTCTGCTACCACCGCAAGCTCCCCATCGCTGCCAACTGCCGCATGTGCCTGGTCGAGATCGAGAAGATGCCGAAGCCGGCACCGGCATGCGCCACGCCGGTAGGCGAGGGCATGAAGGTCTTCACCCGGTCCGACAAGGCGCTGAAGTCGCAGCGGAACGTGATGGAGTTCCTGCTGATCAACCATCCGCTCGACTGCCCGATCTGCGACCAGGGCGGCGAGTGCGAGCTGCAGGATGTCTCCCTCGGTTACGGGCGCTCCGTCTCGCGTTACAACGAGCGCAAGCGGACCGTGGCCGACGAGAACCTCGGGCCGCTCATCGCGACCGAGATGACCCGCTGCATCCAGTGCACGCGCTGCGTCCGCTTCACCAGCGAGATCGCGGGCACGTACGAGCTCGGCGGCATGAGCCGTGGCGAGAACCTCGAGATCGGCACCTACATCGGCAAGACCATCGAGAGCGAGCTCTCGGGCAACATCATCGATGTCTGCCCCGTCGGTGCGCTCACGAACAAGCCCTTCCAGTTCCAGGCACGTGCGTGGGAACTCGTCGCGCGTCCGTCCATCGCGTACCACGATGCGCTCGGCTCGAACCTGTGGATGCACACGCGCCGCGGTGAAGTGCTGCGCAACGTGCCGCGCGACAACGAGACCATCAACGAGTGCTGGCTGTCGGATCGCGACCGTTACAGCCACCAGGGTCTTTACGCGGCCGATCGCGTGAAAGCGCCGATGGTGAAGCGTAACGGCCAGTGGTCGACGACCACGTGGGACGACGCCCTCGCCGTGGCCAGCGAAGCGCTGAAGAGCGTGTCGGGTGCCGATCTCGGCGTCCTCGTGAACGGTGCGACGTCGAACGAAGAAGGCGAGCTCATCGTTCGCCTCGCGCGTGGCCTCGGCAGCGCGCACGTCGATCACCGCCTGCGCCAGCTCGACTTCGCCGACAATGCTTACGCGAAGGCGTTTGCCTCGCCGGTGGCGTCGCTCGACAAGGTGAAGTCGGCGCTGCTGGTCGGCTCGGATCTTCGTAACGAAGTGCCGCTGCTGAACCATCGCATCCGCCAGGCCGTCAAGAAGGGCGCGAAGGTCTACGCCGTCAATCCGGCGCACTTCAATTTCAACTACCCGCTCGCGGGCGAGTCCGTGGCCGCGCCGCACGCGCTGGTCGACGAGCTGCTGATCCTCGCGAAGGCGGCGGGCGAGCACGGGGCCACCGTACCGGCTTCCATCGACGCGGCACTGCAGGGAGTCGAGACGACCGACGACCATCGCGCGGCCTTCAAGGCGCTCGGTGACCAGGGCGTCGTGATCCTCGGCCATGCCGCGGCAACGCATCCGGAAGCCTCGTGGCTTCGGGCCATCGCGCGTTTCATCGCGCAGGCATCGGGCGCGGCGTTCAACGAGATCCCGGTGGGTGCCAATGCGATCGGTCTCTCTGCCGTCGGCGTTCTGCCGACCTCGGGCGGCCTCGATGCCCGGGCGATGCTCGTGCAGGCACGCAAGGGTTACATCCTTTACAACGTCGAGCCGCCGCACGATTTCGCCGACGGTGCGCTGGCCCGGCAGGCCATGCACTCCGCGCAGACCGTGGTCGCGTTCGCCGCGTATGCCACCGATGCACTGAAGGATTCGGCCGATGTCATCCTGCCGATCGGCCTGACCCCCGAAATCGATGCGACCCTGGTCAACGTCGAAGGCACGGCGCAGTCGGTGCTGGCCGGCGCGAAGGCGCCGGGTGAAGCACGGCCGGGCTGGAGAGTGCTGCGCGCACTGGGCGGGCTGCTCCAGCTTCCCGGTTTCGAGTTCGACGACCTGAAGGGTCTTCGTGACGGCCTCACCGAGCGCCCGTCCGAAACGCGGCAGTCGCTGGCCACGCGCAGCTCGGGTGTCACGTTCTCGCGTCTGGCTACCACGCCGATCTACCGTGGCGATGCGGTGCTCCGCAGGGCGGGTGCGCTCAATTCGCATCCGTTGAACCGTGCGGCTGCCATCCGTATCCACGCCGACGACGCCAGCGCGCTGGGTCTGGTCGACGGCGGCCAGGCGCGCCTCGGCGATGCCGTGCTGCCGGTGGTCATCGATGCCTCCGTACCCGCGGGTGCCGCATGGATCGAAGCCGCGCATTCCGAAACTGCCATGCTGCCCCCGTACGGCGCGGCCATCACCTTGAGCAAGGCGTAAATCATGGGCGAGCAACTTATCGACCACCTGCTGATGCCTGTGCTGTACGTTCTCGCGATCGTGCTGCCGCTGGTCATCGCGGTGGCCATGTTCGTGTACTGGGAGCGCAAGGTCCTGGGCTGGATGCATGCGCGCATGGGGCCGAACAAGGTCGGCCCGCTCGGCATGCTCCAGGCCTTCGCCGACGTGACCAAGCTGCTGGTCAAGGAAGTCATCCTCCCGACCAATGCGAACCGGTTCCTGTACTTCCTCGCACCCATGCTCGCACTCGTGCCGGCACTGGCGGCGTGGGCGGTGGTGCCCTTCAGCCCAGGCATGGTGCTGGCAGACGTCAACGCGGGTGTGCTCTACCTGCTCGCGATGACCTCCATGGGCGTCTACGGCATCATCCTCGCCGGCTGGGCCTCGAACTCGCGCTACGCCATGCTCGGCGCCATGCGGGCGGCCGCGCAGGTCATCTCGTATGAGCTGGCCATGGGCATGTCCATCGTCTGCGTGCTGGTGCTGGCGGGTAGCCTCAATCTCTCGGCGATCGTCGAGGCGCAGAGCGGCAACTTCTTCACCTGGTACTGGCTGCCGCTGCTTCCGGTGTTCGTCATCTACTTCGTGTCCGGCGTGGCGGAAACCAACCGCGCACCGTTCGACGTGGCGGAAGGCGAGTCGGAAATCGTCGCCGGCTTCCATGTGGAATATTCCGGTTCCGCGTTCGCCATCTTCTTCCTCGCCGAATACGCCAACATGATCCTGGTGAGCTTCCTCACCTCGGTGCTCTTCATGGGCGGCTGGCTGTCCCCGTTCCCGGAAAGCTGGGGCCTGATCGGCCACGGCGGCTTCCACTGGCTGTTCATCAAGGCCTTCCTCTTCTCCTTCCTGTTCCTCTGGTTCCGCGCGAGTTTCCCGCGCTATCGCTATGACCAGATCATGCGCCTGGGCTGGAAGGTCTTCATTCCCATCACCATCGTCTGGGTCCTCGTCGCCGGCTGCATGAAGTATTTCGGCTGGGTCCACATCGGCACGGGAGCCTGATCGATATGTCCCGCGTAACTCACTATTTCAAGAGCCTGCTGCTCATTGAACTGTTCCAGGGCATGGCACTGACCATGCGCTACATGTTCAAGCCGAAGTACACCATGCGCTATCCCTTCGAGCACATCCCGAAGTCGAACCGCTTCCGCGGCCTGCACGCCCTGCGTCGTTATTCCAACGGCGAAGAGCGCTGCATCGCCTGCAAGCTGTGCGAAGCGGTGTGCCCGGCACTGGCGATCACGATCGACTCGGCCCCGCGCCCGGAAGACGGCCAGCGTCGCACCACGCGTTACGACATCGACCTGTTCAAGTGCATCTTCTGCGGTTTCTGCGAAGAGAGCTGCCCGGTCGACTCCATCGTCGAGACGCACGTGCACGAGTATCACTTCGAACATCGTGGCGAGAACGTGGTGACCAAGGGCCAGCTGCTGGCCATTGGTGATCGCTTCGAGCAGGACATCGCTGCCGCCCGCGCTCAGGACGCGGCTTACCGCTGAGCGCCCGGAGACCATAAGCGATGAATACTGATCTGCTCCAACTCATCTGTTTCTACCTGTTCGGTGGCGTGGCGGTCATCGCCGGCCTGATGGTCATCACCGTGAAGAACTCGGTCCATGCCGTGCTTTCGCTGGTGCTCACCTTCTTCAGCATGGCCTGCGTCTGGCTGCTGGCCCAGGCAGAGTTCCTTGCCATTGCCCTGGTCGTCGTCTACGTCGGCGCGGTGATGGTCCTGTTCCTCTTCGTGGTGATGATGCTCGACATCAAGCAGGAGGTCGTCCGCGAGGGCTTCGTCCGTGCCTTGCCGGTCGGCATCGTGGTCGCCGTGGTCATGCTGGTGGAAATGCTGGCGATGATCGGCGTGCGTGCCATGGGTACCCATACCCTCGGCGACAACCCCGCCGGCGACTCCAACGTGGCATGGCTCGGCCAGGCGCTCTATACGCAGTTCCTGCTGCCGTTCGAGATCGCCGCGCTGATCCTCACCGTCGGTATCGTCGCCGCGGTGGCGCTCACGCTTCGCCAGCGCACCGGCGTGCGTCACCAGTCGGCCTCGCAGCAGGTGGCGGTACATGCCGTCGACCGCGTCCGCGTGGTGAAGGTCGCTTCCGAAACGATGGCATCCGTCAGCCCGGCGCCGGCACCGGCCGTCGAAGCGACGCAGGAGAACGCCAAGTGATCACGCTTTCCCATTACATCGTCCTGGGCGCCGTTCTGTTCTGCATCGCGGTGGCGGGCGTCTTCATCAATCGCAAGAACGTGATCGTGCTGCTCATGGCGATCGAGCTCATGCTCCTGGCCGTGAATACGAACTTCGTCGCCTTCTCCCGCTTCTTCGGAAACGTGGAAGGGCAGGTGTTCGTGTTCTTCATCCTTACCGTGGCTGCGGCGGAATCCGCCATTGGCCTCGCGATCCTGGTCCTGCTGTTCCGTAATCGCAGCACGATCAATGTCGCCGAAATCGACAGCATGAAGGGTTGATCCGATGAGTCTCTCGCTTTCAATCCTGCTGACGATCGCACTGGCGCCGCTGGTAGGCTCGATCCTGGCCGGCCTGTTCGGAAGGGTGATCGGGCGGGCAGGGGCGCACACCGCCACGGTGCTCGGCGTCGCCATCGCCTGCGGCCTGTCGTTCTACGTGCTCTACCAGCTCGTGTTCGCCGGTGCCGACAATTTCAACCAGGACATCTACACCTGGTTCCATGTCGGCAAGTACCACGCCTCCGTCGGCTTCATGGTCGACCGCCTCACCGCGATGATGATGGTGGTGGTGACCTTCGTGTCGCTGCTGGTGCATCTGTACACCATCGGCTACATGGCGGACGACCCGGGCTACCAGCGCTTCTTCAGCTACATCTCGCTCTTCACCTTCTCGATGCTGATGCTCGTCATGAGCAACAACTTCATGCAGCTGTTCTTCGGCTGGGAAGCGGTGGGCCTGGTGTCGTACCTGTTAATCGGCTTCTGGTACAAGCGTCCCACGGCGATCTTCGCCAATCTCAAGGCATTCCTGGTCAACCGCGTCGGCGACTTCGGGTTCCTGCTCGGTATCTCCGCCATCCTGTACTTCATGGGTACGCTCGACTACCAGACGGCGTTCGACCACGCGCCGGAGCTGGTGGGCAAGACCCTGCAGATCACGCAGAACCATTCGTGGGATGCGGCGACGGTGATCGGCATCCTGCTGTTCATCGGTGCCATGGGCAAGTCGGCGCAGGTTCCCCTGCACGTGTGGCTGCCCGATTCCATGGAAGGCCCCACGCCCATCTCGGCGCTGATCCACGCGGCCACCATGGTGACCGCGGGTATCTTCATGGTCGCCCGCATGTCGCCCATCTTCGAGCTGACCGACACCGCGTTGTCGTTCATCCTCGTGATCGGTTCGACCACGGCCTTCTTCACCGGACTGATCGGCATCGTGCAGAACGACATCAAGCGTGTCATTGCCTACTCGACGCTGTCGCAGCTGGGCTACATGACCGTGGCGCTCGGCGTGTCCGCGTACAGCGGCGCCGTGTTCCATCTCATGACCCACGCCTTCTTCAAGGCGCTGCTGTTCCTCTGCGCCGGCTCGGTGATCATGGGCATGCACCATGAGCAGGACATGCGCTACATGGGCGGCCTGCGCAAGTACATGCCGATCACGTGGATCACGATGTGGATCGGTTCGCTGGCGCTCGCCGGTACGCCGTTCTTCTCGGGCTTCTACTCGAAGGACGCCATCATCGAGGCCGTCGGCGAGTCACATCGCTGGGGTGCCGGTTACGCTTACTTCTGCGTCATGGCGGGCGTGTTCGTCACGTCGCTGTACAGCTTCCGCCTGCTGTACATGACGTTCCACGGCAAGGAGCGCTTCACGGTGGTGCCGCATGCCCACGGTCATGCCGCGCATGCCGATGCGCACCACGTCGCACACGCCGATGCCCATGGCGACCAGCACGACGATCACCACGCCGACGTGCACAAGGAAGACGAGCATCACACGCCAGGCGTGCTCGAACACGCGCCGCACGAGTCGCCCTGGGTCGTCACCGTTCCGCTGGTGCTCCTCGCGATTCCTTCCGTGCTGATCGGCTTCTTCACCGTCGGCCCCATGCTGTTCGGCGACTGGTTCGGCAAGGCCATCCACGTCAACGAGGCCAACAACGTGCTGGCCGAGCTTGGCCACGAGTTCCACGGTGCCGTGACCGCAGGCCTTCACGGCTTCACCCAGGCGCCGTTCTGGATCGCGTTCGCCGGCTTCGTCGTCGCTACCTACGTTTACCTGTTCAACCCGTCGATCGCCGACAAGGCGAAGAACGCACTGAAGCCGGTATACGAACTGCTCAACCACAAGTACTGGATCGATGAACTCTACTTCGCGGTGTTTGCGAAGGGTGGCGTGAAGCTTGGCGAAGGTCTTTCGAAGGTCGGCGATACCGCCATCATCGACGGGGCCCTCGTGAACGGCTCGGCCAGCCTTGTACAGCGCATCGCCGGTGGCGCTCGCCGCCTGCAATCCGGATTCCTCTTCCACTACGCGTTCGCCATGATCCTCGGTCTCATCCTGCTCCTCGGCGGGTTCTGGCTGATCGGGCAATAAGGGAAACGAGCTAACATGTCGAATCACTTGCTCAGCCTGCTGATCTGGCTCCCGGTCATCGGTGCCATTCCGGTACTGCTTGCCGGCACCGGTCGCCCCGGCCTTGCCCGCTGGATCTCGCTGCTGGTCGCGGTTGCCACCTTCGCCGCCAGCCTTGCCCTCCTGCCTGCGTACGACGCCACCACGGGTACGCTCCAGCTCACCGAGTCGATGAGCTGGATCCCCTCGCTCGGCATCAATTACTCGCTGGCCGTGGACGGTATCTCCGTCGCCCTCATCGTCCTCACCACGTTCGTCCAGATCCTCGTGATCGTCGGCGCGTGGGAAGTGATCCAGAACAAGCCGCACCAGTACATGGCGGCGATGCTGATCCTCGAAGGCCTGATGATCGGCGTGTTCTGCGCCACGGACGCGATGCTGTTCTACGTCTTCTTCGAAGCCATGCTGATCCCGATGTTCATCCTCATCGGTATCTGGGGTGGCCCGCGCCGCGTCTACGCCACGCTCAAGTTCTTCATCTACACGTTCTTCGGCTCGATCTTCATGTTGATCGGCCTGATTTACCTGTACCACAAGACCGGCGGCAGCTTCGCGCTGGCCGACATGGCCAACGTGCATCTCACGATGACCGAGCAGAGCTGGCTGTTCTTCGCCTTCCTGCTGGGTTTCGCGATCAAGGTGCCGATGGTGCCGGTGCATACCTGGCTGCCCGACGCCCACGTGGAAGCGCCTACCGGCGGTTCGGTGGTGCTGGCGGCAGTGATGCTGAAGATCGGCGGCTACGGTTTCCTGCGCTTCACGCTGCCGATCGTTCCGGATGCGGCTCAGCACTTCGAGTGGCTGGTAATCGTGCTCAGCCTGATCGCGGTCTGCTACATCGGTTACATCGCGCTCGTGCAGCAGGACATGAAGAAGCTGGTGGCGTATTCGTCCATCGCCCACATGGGTTTCGTCACCCTCGGCATCTTCATCGCGTTCATGCTCGTGCGTGAGTCGAACAACCCTGAAGCCGCCCGCCTGGGCATGCAGGGTGCGATGGTGCAGATGATCTCGCACGGCTTCATCTCCGGTGCCATGTTCTCGTGCATCGGCGTGCTCTATGACCGCATGCATACCCGCCAGATCAAGGATTACGGCGGCGTCATCAACGTCATGCCGATGTTCGCGCCGTTCTACGTGCTGTTCGCCATGGCCAACAGTGGCCTTCCCGGCACCAGCGGATTCGTGGGCGAGTTCATGGTCATCCTTGCGGCGTTCAGCGCCAATCCCTGGATCGCCCTGTTCGCCGCGTTCACGCTGATCATCGGTGCGGCGTACACGCTGTGGATGGTGAAGCGCGTCCTCTGGGGCGACATCACCAACAAGCACGTGGCGGAACTAAAGGACGTCAACGGTCGCGAGATCTTCATGCTCAGCGCATTTGCGGCTGGCGTGCTGGTCTTCGGTATCTGGCCTGAGCCGCTTGTCCATCTGATGGATGCCTCGGTTGCCCGGATCGTCGAGCAGCTGGCCATCACCAAAGTCTGAGCGGGAACTATTCATGCCGACCATTAACGACATCCTGATCCTGCTCCCTGAGGTTTACCTCGTGGTCGCAGCGTGCGTGCTGCTCCTTCTGGATGCGTGGCTCAAGCCCGCCCAGAAGGGCGCCGTGCACTGGCTTTCCATCCTCGTGCTCCTCATCGGGGCTTACCTGGTCGTCGCGGGCCAGCCACCGACCGCCGTCACGGCGTTTGGCGGCATGTTCGTGCGCGACGGGGTTTCGGAAGTACTGAAGCTGTTCTCGCTCGTGATCACGGCGGCGATCTTCGTCTACGCCCGTCCGTATCTCAGGGCGCGCACCATTCCGTTCGGCGAGTTCTACACGCTGACGATCTTCGCGACCGTCGGCGGCATGTTCCTCGTGTCGGCCAGCAGCCTGGTCACGGTCTACCTTGGCCTGGAACTGCTGACGCTGTCGTCGTACGCACTGGTCGCGCTGAACCGCGACTCGGGGCTTTCGTCGGAAGCGGCCATCAAGTACTTCGTGCTGGGTGCGCTCGCCTCGGGCATGCTCCTGTACGGCATGTCGATGGTATACGGCGCCACGCACAGCCTCGACCTGCATACGATCCATGCCGCCATCGTGGGCACGGAGTGGAAGACGCTGCTGCTGTTCGGCCTGGTGTTCATGATCGTCGGCATCGCCTTCAAGCTCGGCGCTGCACCGTTCCACATGTGGATCCCGGACGTTTACCAGGGCTCGCCCACGGCCGTCACGATCTTCATCGGTTCCGCGCAGAAGCTCGCCGCGTTCGGCATGGCCTACCGCCTGCTCTCGACGGGCATGGGTGACATCGCTGGTGGTACGACGGGGCTTGCACCGCAGTGGCAGCTGATGCTGGCGGTCCTCGCCGTGCTCTCGCTGGCGCTGGGTAACCTCGTCGCCCTCGTGCAGACGAACCTCAAGCGCCTGCTGGCTTACTCCACCATCTCGCACATGGGTTACCTCATGATCGGTCTGGTGAATGCAGGGCCGGAGGGCTACTCGGCCTCCATGTTCTATGCCGTGAGCTACGCGCTCACCAGCGCTGCGGCGTTCGGCATGATCCTGGTGCTGTCGCGTGCCGGCTTCGAGTGCGAGGAGATCGACGACCTGAAGGGCCTGAATCAGCGTTCGCCGTGGTTCGCGTTCCTGATGTTGCTGGTGATGTTCTCGCTGGCCGGTGTCCCGCCGCTCTTCGGTTTCTTCGGCAAGCTGCTGGTGCTGAAGGCGGCGATCGATGCAGGCATGCTGTGGCTGGCCCTCGTCGGCGCGGTGGCGGCCATCGTCGGTCTCTACTACTACCTGCGCGTGGTCAAGGTCATGTACTTCGATGCGCCGGTGGAGGGCACGGATGTGCGGGCCACCGCCGATGCACCGTCGCGTTGGGTGCTGTCGGTCAACGCCCTGGCCCTGCTCGTGCTCGGCTTCACGTGGGCACCGCTGTTCGCCTGGTGCCAGCGGGCTTTCGCGGGCTGAGGCACGTACCGATAGCGGCGGCGAGTGACTCGCCTGCCTCTCGAAGAAGGCGCCGCTTTTGCCGGCGCCTTCTTCGTCTCACGGCGCTGAACGCAACAATCGTGATTTTTTTCACGCAACGGTAAGAAAAGCGCTTGCAAGAATCCGGCCACGTCCGTATACTTGCTGAATCTGATGCGGGGTGGAGCAGTCTGGCAGCTCGTCGGGCTCATAACCCGAAGGTCGTAGGTTCGAATCCTACCCCCGCTACCAGGGATTCTTAAGAGACGCAAACCTCGCGGTTTGCGTCTTTTTTTTGCCTCTCGGTACCCCGTGTTTCCGGAACGACGTTCCCATCGGTGCGGCCGTGTCGTGTCGTGTCGGCTCGGGCTTCGCAACTTCTCCGCCCGCGGATAACACCGAAAACGACTTGCGCGCCGTTTCGGCAGATTTCCCCCGGACCCGTGGTTGAGGCTGCCGTTCGCCTCGAAAGTCCTATAGGCAGCGCGCGTCGATAGCGATATAGATGCCGCGACACCCCGGGAGCCGTCGAACCATGTACACGCTCGGTACCAGAATGCGTCGCGCGATCATGCTCTGTGTTGGCCTCATCATCGGCCCTGGCGGTTGCCGGCATGCCCCGGAAGACGTCGCTACGCCTCTCCCCAGCCTGGCTGCGAACGACCGGCTCGCTGCCGGGGAAGCGGATCACATGACGAACAGGGCCGATGCCTATAAAGGTCCCGTATCGTTCGATGTCCGCGCCGAGGGCCTGTCCGCTTCGTTCATCGACCACTCGGCCGGCGACGTCACGGGGCAGCAGTGGGTTTTCGGCGACGGCGCTACCTCGACGGCCGCATCGCCCGTGCACGCGTATTCGCGCGAGGGCACGTATGACGTGACTGAAACCGTTTCGGATGCCGCAGGGCGTTCGTCGGCACGCACGATTCGCGTCAGGGTGCTGGCACTCCCGCCGGAACTGAAGAATGGCCTCGTGCGGGAAGGCCTGTCGGCCGTGCAGTCCTATGAGCTGAATTTTTATGCGAGGCCGCCCGCGGGTGCGAAGCGCCTCGAGTTCGAGCTATCGGGTGGGGTAGGCGACGCGGAACTCTTCGTGCGACGCGGGTCGGCACCAACGGACGAAACCTACGACTGCCACCGGCCGCTCGACAGCCACGTTGTCATCTGCGCGTTCGACCTGCCGGAGGGTGGGCCGTACTACGCGCGTCTGCTGGCAAAGAAGACGTTCGGCTCGGCCTCGTTGAAGGCCAGCTGGCTCGAGCCGTCGGTGGCACAGAAATAGGCGCCGCCCGGGCAAAAAAAAGCGGCGCGTGACGCGCCGCTGAAAACCAATGATCGGGGGGACCTTTGGTAGTTACTCGAGGAGCTTCGCCTGACGGCGGGCTGTGGGATCACCATAACGGCTGAAGTACGAATCGTCTGTCGGCGACGGACTACACGAATTCGGCGGCATTCGGCGCGTTCGATGTGAACCTAGAATGCGCAGGATCGGTCATGCACGGCGACGCCGGCTTCGCTGCGCTCGCGGGCATGGGGGTGCATCGCTACGTGCAGCTGGCCCCTGCCAGTGGCGAGACGTTGCGCGACGCGCCGCTCTTTTTCCGGCGGGTAGCGTTCTTTCCGGACGTGCCGGAACACGAGGCGATCGTCGATATCCACCTGCCGCTGGCAGCCTGTCCTGCCATGGCGTGAACTGTCCGGTCGGCGTCATGTGCGCGCCTTTCGCGCTTGCTCAGGGTGGAGGAAACTGCGTTCATCCACCCCATGAGGATCAACGTCATGACCCATTTCGATTCCGTATTGCTCGTGATCGACGCCCAGGAATCGTTTCGCCAGCGGCCGTACTGGCGCGAGCCCGATGCAGCTGGCTACGTCGCGAAACAGCAGGCGCTGGTGGACGGGGCAGGGCGCTCCGGCATACCCGTGGTGCAGATATTCCACGTGGAAGCGAGCGGCCCGTTTTCCGAAGCATCCGGCTTCGTGACGACGCTTGCGCCGTTGCGCATCGAGCCACATGCCGTGTTCCGCAAGCAGCGCCACAGCGCGCTGATTGGTTCAGGGCTGGATGTGTGGCTGACCCGTCACGGGGTGCGCCGCGTGATCGTCTCCGGCATCCGTAGCGAGCAGTGCTGCGAGACGACGGCGCGGCACGCGTCGGATCTCGGCTACGACGTGGATTACGTCGCCGAGGCGACCCTGACCTTCGCGATGACCGACGCCGCCGGCCGCGAATGGAGCGCTGCCGATATCCGTGCGCGTACCGAACTCGTGCTTGCCGATCGGTTCGCGCGCATCGCCACGGTCGAGCAGGCACTCGACCCGGTGCGTCGCGCCGCCGCGTGATCTCGCCCGTCATGCCCACCACGGTACCGGTCTTCGTCATCGTCCCGCCGCGCGTGCTGCTGCTGGATGTGGCCGGACCGCTCGAGGTATTGCGGAAGGCGAACCTCGAGCAGGACCAGGTGCATTTCGACGTGAGGTTCGTGGGGCCCGCGAGGAAGGTCGGAAGCTCCATCGGCCTGTCGGTTGCCGATATTCGGCGCTGGCCGGCGCGACTGCCCGACGGCGCGATGGTGATCGTGCCGGGCCACGCCGATGCACCGATGGGCAGCGCGGTGACGGATGACGCGGCGAACGTAGCCTGCGAAGACGCCATCGTGGCCTGGCTCAGGCAATCTGTGCGACCGGGGATCCGCGTGGCCTCGATCTGCTCGGGGGCGCTCCTGCTGGGCAGGGCGGGGCTTCTCGACGGCTTCGAATGCACCACGCACCACGGCTGCACCGATGAACTCGCACGCCTGGCGCCGGCGGCGCTCGTTCGCGAAAACCGCCTTTACGTGGAGGATGGCGAGCGACTCACCAGTGCAGGCATCACGGCGGGCATCGACATGATGCTGCATGTCGTCGCCGCCATGATCGGGGCTGCCTGTGCGCTGTCCGTCGCGCGATTCCTCGTGGTCTATCTTCGTCGCTCAGGGGGTGACCCCCAGTTGTCGCCCTGGCTGGAAGGGCGCAATCACCTGCACCCGGCGATCCACCGTGCGCAGGACGCGGTGGCCAGCGACCCGTCCCGGGACTGGTCAGTGAGCGCCCTGGCGTCGATCGCTGCCGCGAGTCCGCGCCATCTGTCGCGCCTCTTCAACGAGCATGCCGGCATGAGCGTGTCGGAGTACGTCAGTCGGATGCGCGTGGCGCTGGCCCGGGAACTGCTGGCCGGCTCACGCCTCGATATCGAAGCCGTGGCGGAACGGGCAGGGTTCGGGTCGGCACGGCAGTTCCGGCGGGCATGGGGCAGGTTTCATGCCCTGCCGCCGGGGCGCGAACGTGACGGGAGGTCCGAGGTTCACGGGCAAGGGAAGGATCATCGATCAAGACACGTAGAAAGGCACTGACGCTGGCCATCGCGCTGGCAGTCGGCTCGCTCACCGCAGGTCCCCGCCGCACTCGGCGACAGCGTGAATGCCGTGCTCGGCCTGCAGAACGTGTCCGTGAAGCACACGCTGCATCATGTCTATCACCCTGGAGACGTCACCGTCCCCGGGCCGAACGCCCGCACGAGCGCTGCCAGCGCCGTCGCCGCGCACCAACCGCAGGATTTCGCCGCGTCAGCAGGCGGTCGCCCAGGGGCAGACCTTCTCGATTGCTTCAGGCGATGCCGGTGTCTACCAGTGGTCGACCGATCCGACGTCAGGCTCACCGGGCTACGTGGCCAATTCCGCTGGCACGGTGAAGATCGACCTGACGCATTAATCCGTCAGGGAGCCCGCCAGTTCGCCCTACGTGATCCAGGTGGGCGGCACGCAGCTCGCCACGAGCGGCACGACATGGACCGGCGAGACGGTATGGAATGAAGGTCTCTAGGCCATCGCGCCCAGCCAGGGCGACAACAACGGGCGCCTGTGGGCAACGGGTGGCGGCGCGAGCCTCTACGAGACGGCGCCGTCGTGGCACCGACCACCTCGAGCTACGACTGCCGGCCTTACGTGACCGGCAACGCGGAAAGCTGCAGCGTGGCTTCGCCGAAGGCCGGGACGTATTATGTGCTGCTGAACGGCTACTCGGCGTTCTCCGGCGTGACGTTGAAGGCCAGCTGGACGAACTGATCGACCTGAAAGGCGTCGATGGCCCAGGGCATGCGGACCCGGGCCATCGGTGCAAAGCCAGCCGTTGCCAATGACAGTCGGACTAACGAAGGGTTTGCCATGACGACGATGATCCACGGCGCGTGCCACTGCGGGAACATCACCTTCGACCTGGGCTGGCCGGTGCCTGCAGTCGACGTGCCCGCGCGGGCATGTACGTGCGCGTTCTGCACGAAGCATGGCGCTGTCTGGACCGCTCATCGGGACGCGACACTGTCCGTTCGCGTGGCCGACGTCGACGCCGTGACACGCTACGCCTTCGAGACACGAACCGCCGCCTTCCATGTCTGCAGGCGATGCGGCGTCGTCGCCCTTTGTACGAGTGAGATCGCCGGCCGCATCCATGCGGTGGTGAACGTGAACACCTTCGACGACTTCGATATCACGCGGCTGGATCGCCGCCCGGTAACGTTCGACGGCGAGTCGGAAGCCGAGCGCCTGCAGCGTCGGGCGGCCCACTGGATAGCCCGTGTGACGGGGTGATACCCACCGCCACGCCGATCACGCCCAGCGTGTGCAGATCCAGGCCGCCCGTACCGTCCATCCGACCCCCGATTCGTCCCGGGTTATTCCAGGCCCGGGACGGGCGATTTCGTCGCCCGCCGGCCGGCGCCGTACCCGTTCCCGGGCTACCTGCCGAACTTGCATGAAGCAGGGTAATTACGATAGACTCGGTGAATCTTAAGCACCTTTGACGCGGGTTACGGCCCTCCGCCAACGAGCGCTTCAGGAACTTTCTTTTTACGAGAAAGCCTCCTCGCGAGGCTTTTTTGTTGGGCGCACGGAGGCGTCCTGCGACACGATCGTGAGCACCATCAAGGTGTTACGACATGCGCGGATGGAAGGTGTCGGATACATCGGCGACGTAAAGGAATGGGCCGTTCGCGCCCTTTTTTTGTTTCTGGCCACCAGAAAACACCGCAGGCAACGTGGATACCAACGTACTTTCATTGAAATTCAACGACATCGTGGCCGAACTCGGTCTCGAGGTCCTGGGCATCGAATTCCTTCCGTCGGGCGGGCAGAGTACCCTGCGCGTCTATCTGGATGTGGGGACGGCCGAGCGCGAAAAGCGTGAAGCCGCCGAACAGCCTGCGGAAGTCGCCGTCGAAGATTGCGAGGCCGCCAGTCGCGAGTTCTCCGCGTATCTCGACGTTGAAGACCCGATCCCCGGCAACTATGTACTGGAAGTCTCATCACCCGGCATCGATCGCCCCCTCTTCACCGCCGGGCAGTTTGCCCGCGTCAGTGGCCAGGAGGTCAAGGTGCTGCTCAAGGCCCCCATCGAGGGGCGCCGCCGCCTGAAAGGCCATGTCGTTGACGTCAACGGCGAGCAGATCGTGGTGGAAGGTGAGGCTGGCCGATTCGAATTCGAGCATGCGGACGTCGAAAGCGCCCGCGTGGTTCCGGACTGGGTGGCACTCGGCTATGCGCCGCAGCCTAAGCCCCATCCGGGCGTCAAGAAACCCAAATAACGAAACGACGGGGTGCCACAGGGCATCCTTACGGGAGTAGCGGCAATGAGCAAAGAACTTTTGCTGGTAGTCGACGCGGTCGCCAATGAAAAGGGCGTACCGCGCGAAGTCATTTTCGACGCCATGGAAGCGGCGCTGGCCTCGGCCGCCAAAAAGCGCTACCCCGACGAGGATCCGGATATCCGGGTCGAGATCGACCGTAACACGGGCGATTACGAGACCTTCCGTCGTTGGGAAATCATCGAGAACGACGGCGAGATGGAAGATCCGTCTTTCCAGATCCGCCTGATGGATGCCGAAGACGAAGCCGGTGAAGGTGAAGTGGCCGAAGTCGGCGGCTCCATCGAGCACCAGATCGAGAACGCCGAGTTCGGCCGCATCGCCGCGCAGGCCGCCAAGCAGGTCATCGTGCAGCGCGTCCGCGAAGCCGAGCGCCAGCAGGTCGTCGATGCCTTCGTAGACCGCGTCGGCGAACTGGTCACGGGTATCGTCAAGCGCGTCGAGCGCGGCAACGTCTACCTCGACCTGGGCAGCAATGCCGAAGCCTTCATCCCGCGCGACAAGACGATTCCCCGTGAATCGGCCCGCGTCGGCGACCGCGTCCGCGGTTACCTGTACGAAGTGAAGTCGGAAGTCCGTGGTCCGCAGCTGTTCGTTTCGCGCAGCGCGCCGGAATTCATGATCGAACTGTTCAAGCTCGAAGTGCCGGAAGTCGGCCAGGGCCTCGTCGAGATCAAGGGCTGCGCCCGTGATCCCGGTGACCGCGCCAAGATCGCCGTGGTCGCCCACGACAGCCGCACCGACCCCATCGGCGCGTGCATCGGCATGCGCGGTTCGCGCGTGCAGGCCGTGTCGAACGAACTCAATGGTGAGCGGGTCGACATCATCCTGTGGCACGAGAACCAGGCCCAGTACGTCATCAACGCCATGGCGCCGGCTGAAGTCCAGTCGATCATCATGGACGAAGAGAAGCACTCGATGGACATCGCGGTCGCCGAGGACAAGCTGTCCCAGGCCATCGGTCGCGGCGGCCAGAACGTGCGCCTTGCCAGCAAGCTCACCGGCTGGCAGCTCAACGTGATGACGCAGGACCAGGTCACCGCCAAGAGCGAAGCCGAGCAGGCCGCGGCGCTGCAGCTGTTCCAGGACAAGCTGGAAGTCGACGAGGAAATCGCCGGCATCCTGGTCCAGGAAGGCTTCTCGTCCATTGAAGAAATTGCCTACGTGCCGAGCGGCGAGCTGCTGTCCGTGGAAGGCTTCGACGAAGACATCGTCGAGGAACTCCGCGCCCGTGCCCGCGACGCATTGCTTACCGAAGCGCTTGCCGCCGAGGAAGGCGTGGAAGAAAACGCCCCGAACGAGGAACTCCTCGCTCTGGACGGCATGGACGAAACGACCGCCTTCGCGCTGGCGGATCGTGGTGTGAAGACACTCGACGACCTGGGCGACCTCGCGGTCGACGAGCTCATCGATATCGAAGGTATGACGGAGGATCGCGCCTCGCAGCTCATCATGGCTGCGCGCGCTCCGATGATCGCCCGCCTGGAAAAGGGTGGTTAAGCGCGAGACCGGAAGCGTCCTGGACGGACGCCTAGAGGGAGGCCATGAGGTCTCCCGCCAGGGATGGAGGCAGCCGTACGGGTCATCGTCGGCACGTAAGGTTACGCGCGGGAACGGCGGAGAATAAAGAACGATGTCGGACGTCACAATCAAACAACTCGCCCAGCAACTGGGTCTGCCGGTCGACAAGCTGCTCGGGCAGCTTGGCGAAGCCGGAATGAAATTCGCCGATGCGGAACAGGTCATCAGCAGCACCGAAAAGGTGAAGCTGCTGGGCTTCCTGCGTCGCACGCATGGCAAGAACGAGGGCGCATCCGAGTCGGATGAAAGCTCGCCTCGCCAGATCACGCTCAAGCGCCGCACCGTGGGCGAGCTGAAAGTCAGCTCCGGCACGGGTCGTGGGGCTGGCGCTGCGAAGACGGTCAACGTGGAAGTGCGCACCAAGCGCACCTACGTGAAGCGCGGCACCATCGGTGAAGACGCTGCCCAGGAAGCTGAGCGCGAAGATGCCGAGCGGCTGCAGGCCGAGACCCAGGCGCAGCACGAGCAGGAAGAAGCGCAGCGTCGTGAGGAAACCGAGCGTCGCCAGGCGGAAGAAGCCCAGCGCGAAGCGGCGGCGGAAGCACGTCGCCAGGAAGAGGCTGCTGCGGAAGCACGCCGTCGTGCCGAGGCCGAACAGGCCGCTGCGGCCGAGCGCGCACGCGCCGAAGAAGCCAGCGTCGCTGCCCAGGCCCCGTCGGCAACCGCCGGCGAGACCCCGGCTGCGCCGCCGGCCGTCGCCGTGCCCACCACCTATACCGACGAGAACGGTGTCACCCACACGACGGGCAAGCTCGATACCCGCAAGCTGGGCATGATCCTGCCGACCATCCACGAACCGCGTAAGCGCGAGCGTGTGGTGGCCAAGCCGGCTCCGGCTCCCGCACCGCCGCCGGCACCGGCTCCGGCTCCCGCCCCCGTGGCGGCGACGCCGGCGCGTGCGCCAGCGCCGCGTCCCGCACCCGGTGCGGTCGCGGCGGCCAATGATTCGCGCGGCAATGCCCGCCCGAAGCATGGCGGCGGTGGTGGCGGTGGCAATGCAGGCGGCGCCGGTAGCGGTCGCAGCAACGACCGTGACAGCGGTGGCAAGCGTTTCGCCGGTGGCGAAATGCACCTGTCCGATGCCGATCGTGCCCGTCGCTCCAGCAACAACAATCGTCGCGGTGGTGGTAAAGACCGTGGCCGCATGACCCAGTCGCGTAACAGCACGGCGTCCAGCGGTCCGCATGGCTTCACCCGTCCGACCGCGGCCGTCGTGCGCGACGTCTCGATCGGCGACAACAACCTCGTGACCGATCTCGCCCAGAAGATGGCCGTGAAGGGCGCCGAGGTCGTGAAGGCGCTGTTCAAGATGGGCGTCATGGCGACCATCAACCAGACCATCGACCACGACACCGCTGCACTGGTCGTCGAAGAGCTGGGCCACAACCCGGTTCGTGAGACGGACAACGCCGCCGAAGCCGCGCTGCAGTCGCAGACCCAGACCGCCGAGCTCGAAGGCGAGAAGGTCACGCGTCCGCCGGTGGTCACGATCATGGGCCACGTCGATCACGGCAAGACCTCGCTGCTCGACTACATCCGCCGTACCAAGGTGGCTTCGGGCGAGGCAGGTGGCATCACGCAGCACATCGGCGCGTATCACGTCGAGACCAGCCGCGGTGTCATCACCTTCCTCGATACCCCGGGCCATGCGGCGTTCACCTCCATGCGTGCCCGTGGTGCGCAGTCCACGGATATCGTGGTGCTCGTGGTCGCTGCCGATGACGGCGTCATGCCGCAGACGCAGGAAGCCGTGAAGCATGCGCGCGCCGCCAAGGTGCCGCTGATCGTCGCCGTGAACAAGATGGACAAGTCCGGCGCCAATCCGGACAACGTCAAGCAGGGCCTCGGTCTCCTCGAAGTCATCCCCGAAGAGTGGGGCGGCGATACGCCGTTCGTGCCTCTTTCGGCGAAGACCGGTGACGGCGTCGACGCGCTGCTCGACGCGATCTCGATCCAGGCGGAAGTCATGGAGCTCAAGGCCGTGGCCGATGGCCGCGCTTCGGGTGTCGTGATCGAATCCAGCCTCGATCGTGGTCGCGGCCCGGTCGCCACCGTGCTGGTCCAGCAGGGTACGTTGAAGAAGGGCGACTTCGTGGTCTGCGGCGTCGAATACGGTCGCATGCGTGCCCTGGTCGATGAGACCGGCAAGCAGGTGAACGAAGCCGGCCCGTCCATTCCCGTGCAGGTGCTGGGTCTGTCCGGCGTGCCCGAGTCGGGCGACGATTTCGTGGCCGTCAAGGACGAGCGCCTTGCGCGCGAAGTGGCGGCTGAGCGTCTGCTCAAGCGTCGCGAGACCCGTCTGGTCAGCAAGTCGAACCGCCTGGAAGACATCATGGCCCAGATGGGTCAGGGTCAAGGCCAGCAGACGCTCAACATCCTGGTCAAAGCCGATGTGCAGGGTTCGGTCGAGGCGCTTCGCGACTCGCTCACTCAGATCGGCAACGAGCTGGTGAAGGTCAACGTGATCTCGTCCGGCGTCGGTGGCATCACCGAGTCGGAAGCGACGCTGGCGGCGGCCTCCAAGGCGCTGATCATCGGCTTCAACGTCCGTGCCGACGCATCGGCGCGCAAGGTGATCGACACGAGCGGCCTCGATGTCCGCTACTTCTCGATCATCTACGACGTCATCGACCAGGTGACACAGGCAGCCTCCGGTCTCCTCGGCATGGAAATCCGCGAAGAGATCATCGGTATCGCGCAGGTTCGCGACGTGTTCCGTTCGTCGAAGTTCGGCGCGGTCGCGGGTTGCATGGTCATCGAAGGCAACGTCAAGCGCAGCAAGCCGATCCGCGTGCTTCGCGACAACGTCGTCGTCTTCCAGGGTGAACTCGAATCGCTCCGTCGCTTCAAGGAGCTCGTCGACGAGGTCCGGAACGGCATGGAGTGCGGTATTGCCGTCAAGCAGTACAACGACGTCAAGGCCGGCGACCAGATCGAGTGCTTCGAGCGAATCGAAGTGCCCCGCACGCTGTAACCTGCGTCAGCTCGCCTCCCCGGTTCGCCGGGGAGGCTTTATTTTTTTATGCACCCTTAAAACTGGAGGCGGATATGCCGTCCCGTGATTTCAAGCGTACCGACCGTGTGTCCGCCCAGCTTCGCCGCGAAATCGGCGAACTGGTACACGCCGCCGTGCGCGACCATGCGCTGCCTTCGGTCAGCGTCTCGGACGTGGAAGTAACGCGTGACCTCGACTGGGCCACCGTTTGGGTTACGGCGCTCCTGCCGGGCCAGTCGGCGGAAGTGGTCAAGGCACTGAAGGAATTCGCCCCCGAGTTCCGTCATGCACTGTCCAAGTCGATGATCCTGCGCAAGGTGCCCCAGCTGAAGTTCAAGTACGACGAGTCCGTCGACACCGGTGAACGCATCGAGCGCCTGCTGCGCGAAAACCCGGTTCCCCCCGCGGACCCCGCCGACCCCGAAGAGACCTGACAACACCGTGGGAGCGCGCCCCGCGCGCGACATCTTCCGGCGGCACACCTGAGTGTCCTTCATCGACGCGCGGGCGTGTCATCGCCAGAAGATGGCGCGCGCAGAACACGCTCCCACATGCTTCCTATGAATCGCCGAACCTTCCATGACATCCACGGCGTCCTCCTTCTCGACAAGCCGCTGGGCCTGAGTTCCAACCAGGCATTGCAGGCGGCCCGCCGGCTGGTGGGTGCGGCCAAGGGTGGGCATACGGGGAGCCTCGATCCGCTCGCCACCGGTCTCCTGCCGCTGTGTTTCGGCGAGGCGACGAAGCTGGCAGGGTGGCTGCTCGGCTCGCGCAAGGCCTACGAGGCCGAGGTGCGGCTGGGCGTCACCACCACGACGGCCGACCTGGAAGGCGAGGTCGTGGAGACGCTGCCCGTGCCCGAACTGGACGACGCTGCCATCGAGGCGGCGCTCGCGCCCCTGCGGGGGCATATCGTCCAGGTACCCCCGGCGTATTCGGCGATCAAGCAGGACGGCGTGCCGCTCTATGTCCGCGCCCGCCGCGGTGAAGCGGTCGACGTGCCCGCGCGCGAGGTGGATGTCTACCGTCTGGACGTGATCGGGCGCACGGCGGATACCCTCCGTCTCCATGTCGAGTGCGGCTCGGGCACCTACGTCCGCAGCCTGGCCGTGGACATCGGCGCGAACCTTGCTTGCGGTGCCCACCTCACCGGCCTGCGCCGGCTGTGGGTGGAGCCCTTCATGGCGCCGGCCATGGTCACGATGGACGAACTCCGGGAGGCCGCCGCGGCGGGTCCTGACCCCCTCGAGGCCTGCGTACTGCCCATCGAGGCAGGCCTTTCCCACATTCCCCGGGTCGAGCTCGATGCCGGGCAGACCCGGATCCACGGATTCGGCCAGCCAGTGGCGCTTGGGGAGGGCGTTGCGCCCGGCCGGTGCGCCGTCTGGGGCGCCGACGGGCGTCTCATGAGCCTCGGCGAGGTGTCCGGAGAGGGCATCCTGAAGATCGTGAGGGGTTTCAACCTCCCGGCGCCCTGACCGGGCTTGTTGCCGCTACTCACACGACGTTACAATTACGTGCTCGTTTAACAGCTTTCATTCAAAAGCGAGGCTTGCGCAACTTCATCGGGAGCCGTTGAGGTTGCGCAAGTCTCGCATCCGCTTTTTAAGGAATCGATACACATGTCGCTTACTGTCGAACAGACCAGCCAGATCATCAAAGACTTCGGTCGCAAAGAGAACGACACCGGCTCGACCGAAGTCCAGGTCGCCCTGCTGTCCGCCAACATCACCGCGCTGCAGGAGCACTTCGCAGCGCACAAGCAGGACCACCACTCGCGTCGTGGCCTGCTGCAGATGGTCAACAAGCGCAAGTCGCTGCTGGCCTATCTCAAGAAGAGCGACCTCGCTCGCTACCAGACCCTGATCGAACGCCTCGGCCTGCGCCGCTAAACCACCGGAACAGGACGAGGAGAGATCTAAGTGGCGAAAGTAACCAAGTCATTCCAGTACGGTACTCACGAAGTCACACTGGAGACGGGCGAAATCGCCCGGCAGGCCTCCGGTGCGGTCATGGTCAGCATGGGCGGTACGGTCGTCCTGGTGACGGTCGTCGCAGCCCCCAAGGCGCGCGAAGGCCAGGACTTCTTCCCGCTCACGGTCGACTACATGGAGAAGTTCTACTCCGCGGGTCGCATCCCGGGTGGCTTCTTCAAGCGCGAAGGCCGGCCGACCGAGAAGGAGACGCTTACCTCGCGCCTCATCGATCGCCCGCTTCGTCCGCTGTTCCCGGAAGAGTTCCGCAACGAGATCCAGGTCATTGCCCAGGTCGTGTCGCTGAACCCGGACGTCGATGGTGACATCGCGGCGCTCATCGGCGCCTCGGCCGCCATGTCGCTCGCCGGCGTGCCCTTCAAGGGTCCGATCGGTGCGGCGCGCGTCGGCTATGCCAACGGCGAATACATCCTCAACCCGACCACTTCGCAGCTCAAGACCTCCGACCTCGACCTCGTCGTGGCCGGTACGTCCAGCGCCGTGATGATGGTCGAGTCGGAAGCCAAGCTGCTCAGCGAAGACGTCATGCTCGGCGCGGTGGTCTTCGGCCACCAGCAGATGCAGGCCGCGATCAATACGATCAACGCCTTCGTCGCCGAAGCCGGCGTCAAGACGTTCAAGTGGGAAGCCCCGGTCGCCAAGACGGCGCTGTACGACGCCGTCAAGGGCGCCGTCGGCAACCGCTTCACCGAAGCCTTCCAGATCCGCGACAAGCTGGCCCGTCGCGATGTCGTCAGCGCGCTCAAGAGCGACGTGAAGGCAGCCATCGCTGCCGACGCGGAAGCGAATGGCTGGACCGATGGCGACATCGGCAATGCGTTCGGTGAAGTCGAGTACCGCACCCTGCGCGACGGCGTGCTCAGCACGAAGGTCCGCATCGACGGTCGCCAGCTCGACGACGTCCGCCCGATCTCGGTGCGCGTCGGCGTCCTGCCGCGTACGCACGGCTCGGCGCTCTTCACCCGCGGTGAAACGCAGGCACTCGTCGTCGCCACGCTCGGCACCACCCGTGACTCGCAGCTCATCGACGCGCCGGAAGGCGAGTGGAAGGACACGTTCCTCTTCCATTACAACTTCCCCCCGTTCTCGGTAGGCGAGACCGGTCGCGTCGGTAGCCCGAAGCGTCGCGAGATCGGCCACGGCCGCCTCGCCAAGCGCGGCGTGCAGGCTGTCAAGCCGACGATCGAAGAGTTCCCGTACGTGATCCGCGTTGTCTCGGAGATCACGGAGTCGAACGGCTCGTCGTCGATGGCGTCGGTCTGCGGCTCGTCGCTGGCCATGATGGACGCGGGCGTTCCGCTCAAGTCCGCCGTTGCCGGTATCGCCATGGGCCTCGTGAAGGAAGGCAACGACTTCGTCGTGCTCTCCGACATCCTGGGTGATGAAGATCACCTCGGCGACATGGATTTCAAGGTGGCCGGTACCGCCGATGGCGTGTCCGCGCTGCAGATGGACATCAAGGTCGACGGCATCACCGAAGAGATCATGCGCACGGCGCTGGCCCAGGCCAAGCGTGGTCGTCTGCACATCCTCGGCGAGATGGCCAAGTGCATCACGGAAGCCCGCTCGGAGATGAGCGAGTTCGCACCGCGCCTGCTGACGATCAAGATCCACCCGGACAAGATCCGCGAAGTCATCGGCAAGGGTGGCGCGACCATCCGCTCGATCACGGAAGAGACGGGCACCACCATCGACATCACCGACGACGGCAATGTCGTGATCGCCTCGGTCAATCGCGAAGCAGCGGAAGCTGCCCGCAAGCGCATCGAGCAGATCGTTTCGGACGTCGAGCCGGGCCGCATCTACGAGGGCAAGGTCGCCAAGCTGATGGACTTCGGCGCATTCGTCACCATCATGCCGGGCAAGGACGGTCTTGTTCACGTTTCGCAGATCTCCAGCGAGCGGGTCGAGAAGGTCTCTGACAAGCTGAAGGAAGGCGACATCGTCAAGGTCAAGGTGCTCGAAGTCGACAAGCAGGGCCGCATCCGCCTGTCCATGAAGGCTGTCACCGAAGACGAGAACGCTGCGGGCTGATCCATCGCCTCGTTGTCGTTCATGGAAAACCCGGTGCCGTGAGGTGCCGGGTTTTTTTGTGCCTTCTTGGTATCCGGGGTGATCCGGGGGGGGCTCGGCTTTGCCATCGCGGTGGGGCTCGTGCGTCCGGGCAGGTCAGCCGCCGCGTTCCATTTTCTTCGCTAGGTCCTCGTCCGGCCTTCGCCTCCCTGCGGAGACGCTCAGAAAACGGAACCCGACGTCTTCCATGTCGGTAGACGGTGGTGGAGGGGAGAGCGAAAAGCGAAAAGCGGAAAGCGATATGCCGAGTCCGACGTCAACGCCAGCGTCGACCTTAAGCTCAGCGCTCACGGCACGGCACGGCACGCCGCGCCGCGCCGCGCCCAAGCCCAGCGCGAAACGCATGCCCGAAGCACGCGAATGAGCTGGGTGCAGTTGTCGCGTTCCGGTGTACCTGCTTGATGCGCGGCGACATCCACTAAAGGCATCGCGCGTTTTCGCAGGCCACCGCCGTCAGGCGTTGCGACGATGGCCCGCTCGTTTCATAGGCGAAGAGGCGATGACTGCATGGAGTGAATGGCATCTCGCCAGCTCCCTCCGTGCCAGTTCACGATCGAGCGCAGGATCTGCTCCAGCACGACGGACAATGCAACATGGCCTGTTGCCAGGCCTGACCATCAATGGCGAGAAGGGCCAGCGTAGCGAGACAACACAGTGCGGCTACCCGGCCACTGGCCGGCCCTTGCTCTCCCCTCCACCACCGTCTACCGACATGGAAGACGTCGGGTTCCGTTTTCTGAGCGTCTCCGCAGGGAGGCGAAGGCCGGACGAGGACCTAGCGAGGAAAATGGAACGCGGCGGCTGACCTGCCCCGACGCACAAGCGTGACCGCGATGGCGAAGCCGAGCCCTTAACCAATCCGCGAGTGTTTTCCGTGACACGAGCCCATGGCGATGTAAACGTTACGCAGGCAGTCTCGAACGGTTATCGGGATGTCCGGAGTGACCATGCACCACACGCGCGTTTGCCTTTCCATCGCCGTCGCACTGACCCTGGCCGTAGCGTCAGTAACCCCCCTCATGGCGTATGCCTCCGAAGCGGTCGTCATGCCTTCCAATGCACAGATCGCATCGCCTGCCATCGAGAAGAAGGTCGCTGCGCTGCTTGCGCGCATGACCCTGCAGGAAAAAATCGGGCAGCTGGTTCAGTACGCGCCGCAGGGCGCGTCGGCGGCGAAAGACGTCGATGCCTTCGCACCGAATCCTGAAACACGCACGCAGGTCGATACGATGGGCCTGGCACGCAAGGGTGAGCTCGGATCGGTACTCAATCTCGTGGGAGCCGAAAAGACGCGGCCGTTCCAGGAGGCTGCACTCAAGAGCCGCCTCGGTATTCCGCTGTTGTTCGGCGCGGACATCATCCATGGTTATCGCATTGTTTATCCGATCCCGCTCGCGCTGTCGGCGACATGGGATCCGCAGCTCGTACAGGATCTGTCGCACATGGCTGCACTCGAGGCGACGGCGGGCGGGGTGAAGTGGGTGTTCTCGCCGATGGTGGATGTCTCGCGTGATGCGCGGTGGGGTCGCTCTGCGGAAGGCGCAGGCGAAGACGCGTACCTCGGCGCGGCGATGGCCCGCGCGTACATCCGGGGTTACCAGGGTGGTGACCTCGCCGACCCGGAAAACGTCGCGGCGTCGGTGAAGCATTTTGCAGCCTATGGCGCTGCCGAAGCGGGCCGCGAGTACAACACCACCGACATGTCCGACGTTCGCCTGCGCCAGGTGTACCTGCCGCCTTACCGCGCCGCGGTGGAGGCGGGCGCAGCGACGATGATGAGTGCGTTCAACGCGCTGAACGGTGTGCCCGCAACCGCCGATCCTTACCTGATGACCGACGTGTTGAGGAAAGAGTGGGGCTTCAACGGCGTCGTCGTCAGCGACTACACGGCCGTCATGGAGCTTACCCACCATGGCATCGCGCCAGACGCGGCCGCTGCGACGCGCAAGGCGCTGGAGGCGGGCGTCGACGTGGACATGATGAGCCACTACTACGACACGCAGATTCCGGCATTGCTGCAGCAGGGGAAGCTGTCGATGGCGACCGTCGACGAAGCCGTGCGTCGCGTGTTGCGGGTAAAGTTCGCGCTGGGCGTGTTCGAGCATCCCTATGCGCGGCGCACCGACGAGACGGGATCCGCTGAATCGGCCGACGCGCGGGCTGCACGTCATGCACTGGCACGCCGCGCGGCGACGGAGTCGTTCGTGCTGCTGAAGAATGACAGCGTGGAGGGAACGCCCTTGCTGCCGCTGCACGCCGGCGTGCGAAAGATCGCGTTGATCGGGCCGCTTGCCGATGCGGCCAGCGAAATGCAGGGCCCCTGGGGCGGTGCGCGCACCTTCGAAGAGTTCACGGCGCTGCGCAAGGGGCTTGCCGATCGGATGAAAGCGAAGGGTGGTGACCTCCTTTATGCGAAGGGCACTGACATCGACGGCACGTCGGAGGATGGCTTCCCGGATGCCATGAAGACCGTGGCGCAGGCCGACGTCGTCGTCATGGCGCTCGGCGAAGCGGCGCACATGAGTGGGGAGGCAGGTGCCCGGGCGCACCTGGGCCTGCCGGGTAACCAGCAGGCGCTGCTCGAGCGAGTGGTGGCCAGCGGCAAACCGGTCGTATTGCTGGTGTTCTCCGGTCGTCCGCTCGTGCTCGACTGGGCCGACCGGCATGTGCCGGCCATCATGGCCGCGTGGTTCCCGGGGGTCGAGGCAGGCAACGCGATCGCCGACGTGCTGTTCGGCGATAGTGCGCCGAGCGGCAAGCTGACCATGAGCTTTCCCTATACGGAAGGGCAGGAGCCGCTGTACTACAACGCCTTTCCCACGGGCCGCCCCGCAGGCGACATCGATACACACCAGCCGCCAGCTCACGACACGACCTACGTCTCGCGTTACATCGATGCACCCAATGGGGCGCTCTATCCGTTCGGCCATGGCCTTTCCTACACGACGTTCGGCTACACGAACGTGCAGGTGTCGCGCGCAAGCGTGCCGTTGGCGGAAGCGAACCGGCGTGGGGCGACGGATCTGCTCACCATCAGTGCGACCGTGACGAACACCGGCCGGCGCGCCGGCACCGAGGTCGTGCAGCTCTACGTCCGTAACCTGGGCGCCAGCGTCGAGCAGCCGGTGCGCAGCCTGCAGGGCTTCCGGCGAGTCACGCTGCAGCCCGGTGAATCGAAGCGGGTGGTCTTCCCCCTCGGGTTCGCGGAGCTGTCGTTCTGGAACGCGAGGAGCAGGGAAGTGGTCGAGCCGACGCGTTACACGGCGTGGGTCGGCGGGAGTTCGTCGGCGGATGCGCAGGCGGGGTTCGAGGTCACCCCGTGAGTGCCGTAACATAGGGCCATGGCTGACAAACCCCACGATTTCATCGACCAGTACCAGGCCCTCGTGCGCGACGGCCTGGAAGCGTGGTCCCGGCAGTTCGATCCGCAGGATGGAACGGCTTCCGAGGCACCGGCCGCCGATGTCATGAGCCGGATGTTCGGCGGTCTGGGCGGCTACGGCGACTGGATGCGCTCGGTCGCTTCCGGCGAGCCGGCAGGCGCACCCTTCGCCATGGGCGGCATGCCCCCCTTCGGCGGGACAGGACCGGGGGCGATGCCGTTCGGGCCCGGCGGCCCGGGTATCCCGCCTTTCGCGACGGGCGCACCGGGGTCGGGACCGTTCGGGTATGGCGCGCCGCCCGGCGCCTCCGCCCGGCCCGGTACGCAGGCCTTCGACGACTGGGCCCGGGTCGCTCGCGAGACGCTGTCGATGCCCGCTTTCGGCCTCACCCGCGAGCAGCAGGAAGAACAGCAGGCACTGATGCGGGCTTGGATCGACTACGCCGAACATTACCAGCGTTACCAGGCCCTGCTGCAGGGCGTGCAGGATCGCGCCACGGCAGCGCTGGGGCAGCAGGCGCCGCCGACCGACGCCGACTCCATGCGTTCGGTGTACGACCGCTGGGTGAACCTCGCCGAGGAGAGCTATGGCGAAGCGGCGCTTTCGGACGAGTTCAAGGACGTCTATGCGTCGCTGGTGAATGCGCAGATGCGCGTGAAGGTGCTGCAGCAGAAGCAGGTAGAACGCTTCGCTGCACAGGCCGGCATGCCAACGCGTACGGAAGTGGACAGCCTTGGCGAACGCCTCCAGGCGGTTCGCCGTGAGTTGCGCCATCTGCAAGCCGTGGCCGCCGAAGTCGATGCGCTGAAGGCGGAGATCGCCTCGCTGCGCGGCGTCGGGGCGCCCGACAGGGCTGCACCGAAGAAGGTCGCGCTGAAGCAGGCCACGTCAAAGAAAACCACGTCAGAGAAAACCACGTCAGAGAAAACCACGCCAGAGAAGGCCACGCCAGAGAAGGCCACGGCAGAGAAGGCCACGCCAGAGAAGGCCACGCCGAATAAGACGACGCCGAAGAAGACGACGCCGAAGAAGACGACGCCGAAGAAGACGACGCCGAAGAAGACGACGCCCAAAGGTGGCAAGCGATGAGCGATACCCCGTTCTCGTTCGACCCTGCGCGTGCACAGGCCGAGGTCGAGGCGTTCCGTCGCAAGCTCGAAGCCGGCATGGAAACGCTCAAGCGCATGGGCCCTGTTGAACTGGGGACGACGCCGCGTGAAGTGGTCTACACCGAAGACAAACTCACGGTGTGGCATTTCAGGGGCGAGAAGAAGCCGACGGCGAAGACGCCCCTGCTGATCTGCTACGCGCTGGTCAATACGCCGTGGATGGTCGATCTCCAGGCCGATCGTTCGATGGTGCACAACCTGCTCGAGCAGGGCGAAGATGTCTACCTGATCGACTGGGGCTATCCGGATCGCGCGGATCGCTGGCTCACCCTCGAGGACTATATAGACGGCTATCTCGATCGCTGCGTCGACGTGGTCAGCGCCCTGCATGACGGCAAGCCGCTCAACCTGCTGGGCATCTGCCAGGGTGGCGTCTTCTCGCTCTGCTACACGGCGTTGCATCCCGAAAAGGTGCGTAACCTCATCACCATGGTCACGCCGGTAGACTTCCATACGCCCGACAACATGCTGTCGCACTGGGCACGCAACGTCGACATCGATCTCTTCGTCGACACGATGGGCAACATCCCCGCCGACGTGATGAATTTCGCCTACCTCACGCTGAAGCCGGTGCGCCTCAACCAGCAGAAGTACGTCAGCCTCGTCGATGTCCTCGACAACCCGAAAGAGGTCGAGAATTTCCTGCGCATGGAAAAGTGGATCTTCGATTCGCCCGACCAGGCGGGCGAGGCCTTCCGCGAGTTCGCACGCGACTTCTTCCAGAAAAACCTGCTGGTGAAGGGAGAGGCGACCATCGGCCGCCATCGCATCGACCTGAAGAAGATCACCCAGCCGGTGCTGAACATCTACGCCGAACAGGATCACCTCGTACCGCCGGCAGCATCGATACCGTTGGGCGACGCCGTCGGTAGCACCGATTACACCGCGCTCGCGTTCAAGGGCGGCCATATTGGCATCTACGTGTCGGGCCGTGCCCAGAAGCAGGTGCCGCCAGCCATCCACGCGTGGCTGGCTGACCGCTGATCGGCACGTTTGTCCTGTCACGGTGCATGGCTCCAGCCACGGCGCCGGGATGCGATAATGCCCGCATGAATACCAACGCCTCCCACGACTCCATTCGCGCCGTGCAGTGGCACGGCGACCGCCTGCGCCTGCTCGACCAGCGTCGCCTGCCGGCCCAGGAAATCTGGTTCGACAGCACGACCTCCGGCCAGGTCACCACCGCCATCCGCGATCTTGCCGTGCGCGGCGCGCCTGCCATCGGCATCGCTGCGGCCTGGGGTGTCGTGCTGGCGGCGAAATCCGGCGAGGACCTGCCGACGGCCCTGGCCACCCTGCGTGCCGCACGCCCCACGGCAGTCAACCTGATGTGGGCGCTCGATCGCATGAACCGCCGCATCCTGGCGGGGGCCGACACGGATGCCCTGGAGCGCGAAGCGCAGGCGATCCAGGACGAGGATCTCGCCGCCAACCGCCACATGGGGGAACTCGGTGCCGCGTTGATCGAACCCGGGTCCCACGTCCTCACGCATTGCAATACGGGTTCGCTCGCGACGGCAGGTTACGGCACGGCGCTTGGCGTCATCCGCGCCGGTGTGGCGTCGGGCCAGATCGAGCAGGTCTACGCCGGCGAGACGCGGCCGTGGCAGCAGGGCGCGCGCCTGACCATGTGGGAGCTCGTGCGCGACGGCATTCCCGCGCAGCTGATCGCCGACTCGGCGGCGTCGCACCTCATGAAGTCCGGCAAGGTGAAGTGGGTCATCGTCGGCGCCGATCGCATCGCGGCGAATGGTGACACCGCGAACAAGATCGGCACCTATCAGCTCGCCATCGCGGCGCGTCACCATGGCGTCAGGTTCATGGTGGTGGCTCCGTCGACCACGGTCGACATGGCCACGGCCAACGGCGACGACATCGAGATCGAACTACGCGATGCCACCGAACTGCTGTCGATGTCGGGGACCCGCACGGTCATCGAAGGTGCCGACGCGTGGAACCCCGTGTTCGACGTCACGCCGGCCGAGCTGATCGACGCCATCGTGACCGAGCGCGGCGTGATCCTGAAGCCCGATGCCGAGCAGATGGGAATCCACTTTCCGTGACGCATCTGCGCCGCGAAGTAGCGTTTTTCGCGGTAGGTGGCGTGCTTGGCCTGGCCATCGACGCGGGCATCGCGCAGGGGCTGGTGGGCCTGGCGGGCTGGAATGTCTACACGGCGCGCATTCTTTCCTTCCTCAGCGCAGCGACGTTCACGTGGTGGTGGAACCGCAAGCACACGTTTGCGCACCGCGATTCGGGGCGCAGCCAGCGACTCGAGTGGATGCACTGGATGGCGTTGATGGCGGTGGGTGCCATCGTCAACAACGGGGTCTACGTCCTTGCCGTGGAGTCCTTCGAGGCCCTGCGTGCATGGCCGGCGATCGCCGTTGCGGTGGGCTCGGCGGCGGGATCCGTGTTCAATTTCGTGTTCGCCAGGACGCTCCTTTTCAGGGGTGCCAGAACACCGGCGTAAGTGATTGATGGCGAACGGGTTTTTGCTGTCTTTTCAACGCCCTTTGTGATACCATCCATCGGTTGGGTCGGCCGCGTCGCGACACTGCGACATTCGCGGGCGACGGGGGCATTTTGTTGTATTTCCAGGAAGCCGATTGATGGCAGAACTCGCCAAAGAAGTCATTCGCGTCAACATCGAAGACGAGATGCGCCAGAGCTATCTCGACTACGCGATGAGCGTCATCGTCGGGCGCGCACTCCCCGACGTACGCGATGGCCTGAAACCCGTCCACCGTCGCGTGCTGTTCGCCATGAACGAGCTGAGCAATGCGTGGAACCGGCCTTACAAGAAGTCGGCCCGCGTCGTCGGTGACGTCATCGGTAAATACCATCCGCATGGTGATTCGTCGGTCTACGACGCCATCGTCCGCATGGCCCAGCCGTTCTCGTTGCGTTACATGCTGGTCGACGGCCAGGGTAACTTCGGTTCGGTCGACGGCGACAACGCGGCGGCCATGCGATACACCGAGGTGCGCATGTCGCGCCTCACGCATGAACTGCTCGCCGACATCGACAAGGAAACGGTCGACTTCGGGCCGAACTACGATGAAAGCGAAAGCGAGCCGCTGGTGCTGCCCGCGCGGGTGCCTAACCTGCTGGTCAACGGCTCCGCCGGTATCGCCGTTGGCATGGCGACCAACATCCCGCCGCACAACATGACGGAAGTGATCAACGCTACGCTGGCGCTGATCGAAGACCCGTCGCTCGGCGTCGACGACCTCATGACGTACGTGCCGGGTCCGGATTTCCCGACCGCCGGCATCATCAACGGTTCGTCGGGCATCGTCGAGGCCTACCGTACCGGCCGCGGCCGCATCCTCGTCCGTGCGCGCACGGAAATCGAGACCGAGCCCAACGGTCGTGAAACCATCCTGATCCACGAGCTGCCCTACCAGGTCAACAAGGCGCGGCTGATCGAAAAGATCGCCGAGCTGGTGAAGGAAAAGCGGCTCGACGGCATCACCGCGTTGCGCGACGAATCCGACAAGGACGGCATGCGCGTGGTCATCGAGATCCGTCGCGATGCCATGGGCGACGTCGTGCTGAACAACCTGTTCCAGCAGACGCAGCTGCAGGTCACGTTCGGTATCAACATGGTGGCGCTGCTCGACGGCCAGCCGCGCCTGATGAACCTCAAGGACATCCTCGAGGCCTTCATTCGCCACCGTCGCGAAGTCGTCACCCGCCGTACCATCTTCGAACTTCGCAAGGCACGCCAGCGCGCGCATATCCTCGAAGGCCTCACCGTCGCCCTCGCCAACATCGAGGAAATGATCGAACTGATCCGCAGTTCGTCGTCGTCGCAGGAGGCACGCGAGCGCATGGTCGCCCGCCGCTGGGAGCCGGGCCTCGTCAAGGCACTGCTGTCGGCCACGGGCGCCGACGCTTCGCGCCCGGAAGACATGGATCCGCGCGATGGCCTGAGCGACGCCGGTTACCAGCTGTCGGAAGCCCAGGCGACCGAAATCCTGCAGATGCGCCTGCATCGCCTCACGGGGCTGGAGCAGGAAAAACTCTCCGACGAATACCGCACGATCCTCGACACCATCCGCGGCCTCATCGATATCCTCGAGAATCCGTCGCGCCTGCTGGAAGTGATCCGCGGCGAGCTGGAGCAGATTCGTACCGACTACGGCGACAAGCGCCGCACGGAAATCCTGCACTCGCAGGAAGACCTGAACGTGCTCGACCTCATCGCCTCGGAAGATGTCGTCGTCACGCTCTCGCATACCGGCTACATCAAGCGTCAGGCCGCCAGCCTCTACCGCGCGCAGAAGCGTGGCGGAAAGGGCCGTTCGGCATCGGCGCTGAAGGAAGAAGACGTCGTCCAGCAGTTGTGGGTGGTCAACACGCACGACACGCTGCTCACCTTCACCAGCACCGGTCGCGTGTACTGGCTCAAGGTGTACCAGATGCCGGAAGCCGGCCCGGGTGCGCGCGGCAAGCCGGTCGTGAATCTTCTCCCGCTGGGCGAGGGCGAGAAGGTGCAGGCCTTGCTGCCGGTGCGCGACTACGATCCGACCTGCTTCGTGTTCTTCGCCACCCGCAAGGGTACGGTCAAGAAGACCCCGCTCACGGAATTCGCGTTCCAGCTGCAGAAGGGCAAGGCTGCCATCAACCTCGACGAGGGCGATGCACTGGTCGACGTAGCCATGACCGGCGGCGAGAGCGACGTGCTGCTCTTCGCGTCCAATGGCAAGTCGGTACGCTTCGATGAGAGCACCGTGCGTTCCATGGGTCGTTCGGCCACGGGTGTGCGCGGCATGCGCCTGGCGGAAGACGCGGAAGTGGTGTCGCTTATCGTGGCGAAGGGCGATGGCGACATCCTCACCGCGACGGCACGCGGCTACGGCAAGCGCACCCAGCTCGACGAGTTCCCGAAGAAGGGACGCGGCACGCAGGGCGTCAAGGCCATCCAGTGCTCTGACCGCAACGGCAACCTCGTCGCGGCCACCCAGGTCACCGAGGCACAGCAGCTCATGCTCATCTCGGACCAGGGCACGCTGGTCCGCACGCGCGTATCGGAAGTGTCGCAGCTGAGCCGCAACACGCAGGGCGTGACGCTCATCAAGATCGCGAAGGACGAAACGCTCATCGGTGTCGTGCGCCTCGAAGCCGAAGAAGAGATCGACGAGTCGGAAGTGATCGAAGGCGGCTTCGCCGCGGCTGCTTCCCCGACGGACATTCCGTCGATCGACAACGCTTCGGTGGATGACGAGCCGGAGACGGGCGAGCCGGAAGGCGACGATCCGGAGGGCGACGAGCCGGATCAGGACGAGCCGACGGACGCATAGTCGAGTCCAGGGACGTTCAAGAAAAAACCCGCCGGATGGCGGGTTTTTTTTACACGAGGCAGATCGTTCTGTAGGAGCGCGCCCTGCGCGCGACATCTTCGCAAGACACGCCCCGCCCTTGTGGACCGGCGCGAAAAGATATCGCGCACAGGGTGCGCTCCTACATTTTTACGTGGCGTCGATGGCTTCCAGCATGGCTTCCGCAGACGTCTGTCGAAACTCGCCCGGGGCTTCGACATGGACGATCTTCACGATGCTGTCTTCCGCGTAAAGGGCAAAGCGCCGCGCACGGATGCCCATGCCATTCTTTGTTCCGTCCAGTTCGAGGCCCAGGGCCTTCGCAAAGGTGGCATTACCGTCGGCCAGCATGGGCAGGTCGGCCGGTACGCCCTGCGATTCGCCCCAGGCGTGCATCACGAAGGCATCGTTCACCGACATGCAGGCCACGGTGATGCCTCGCTCGCGGAAGGCATCCAGCTGCCGGACGTAGCCCGGGAGGTGCTTGTTCGAGCACGTGGGCGTAAAGGCGCCGGGCACGGCAAACAACACGACCTTCCCCTTGCCCAGCAGTTCGGTCGTGGATACGGACTGGATGCCTTCGTTGAACAGGTTGAGCGTGCCATCCGGAATGCGATCGCCAGTTGCAATGGTCATGAAATGCGCCTTGGGGTGGGGTGTCGGGCAGTGTACGGGAAGCTCCCGGCGTGAAGGAATGGCAACGCCTGCAGGCGGCCACTTGAATCGCGCGCGCGCGGTCATATGTTTCCTCCCAGACGGCCAGCGAGCCGAAAAACCTTTTTGGAGTCAAACAGATGAACCAGTTTCGTCAGGTGTCGTTCCGCCGTGCGCCCGCGTTTGCGGGCTCGGTGTCCGCAGGGCATGTCCGCCACGTTTTCGACCAGCTTTTCGCCGGCGACATCGTAGCGCCGGAAGCACCGAAGGCCGCGGGCTGGGCACCCCGGGTCGACGTGCGCGAGGAAGCGGATCGATTCCTGATCCTCGCCGACGTGCCCGGGGTGAACCTCGCGGACATTGAAATCGAGATGGTGAAGAACGTGCTGAGCCTGAAGGGCGAGCGCAAGGCATTCGCCAGCGAGACCGAGGGCCAGTTCAGCCGCGTCGAGCGTCAGGCGGGCACCTTCCTCCGCACCTTTGCCTTGCCGGAGACCGCGGATGCCGAAGGAATCACGGCGTCGGGCAGCAACGGGGTGCTTGAAATCGTGATCCCGAAGAAGGCCGTGGCAGCACCGCGTCGCATTGCCGTTAACGCTGCGGGCTAAAACACCCTAAGCTTGGCGGTCTGGCCCGCGGCGGATTTCGGTCTGCCGCGGGCATTTCGGTTTTTTGTCGTCGACACAAGCTCGGGAGCGCCTGTGGAGTTCAAGGATTACTACGAAGCCTTAGGGGTCAAGCCCGAAGCGACTGACGCCGAGATCAAGACGGCGTACCGCAAGCTTGCCCGTAAATATCACCCCGACAAGAACAAGGATGCCGGGGCGGAAGAGAAGTTCAAGGCGATCAACGAGGCCAACGAGGCCCTGAAAGATCCCGAGAAGCGCCGCCAGTACGACCAGTTCCGCGCCAGCGGCTACCGGCAGGGCGAGCAGTTCCGCCCGCCGCCGGGCTTTGGCCAGGGTGGCGGCGGGTTCGACTTCGGCGACATGGGCGGCCGCGGTGGCGGTGCCGGTGACTTCAGCGATTTCTTCGAGAGCCTGTTCGGGGGCGGTGCCGGACGTGGCCGTGGGCAGCAGTCGCAGGCACGCCGCGGCCGCGACATCCAGGCACGCATCGATACCGATCTGCAGACCGCCTATAGCGGTGGCAAGACGCGCGTCGTGCTGAATGACTCGTCCGGCGGCGAACGCGTGCTGGAGGTCAAGATTCCGACGGGCATCACGCCCGGCCAGACCATCCGGTTGAGCGGGCAGGGTCATGCTGGCTCCGGTGGTGGTCCGTCAGGTGACCTGCTGCTGGAGATCGGCATCAAGGACGACACGCGCTTCCGCCTCGATGGACGCACCGTGACGCACACGCTGCCGATCACGCCGTGGGAAGCCGCGCTGGGGGCCACGGTGCCCGTCCCGACGCTGGGCGGCCATGTCGACCTGCGCATTCCCGCCGGATCGCAGTCGGGACGCAAGCTTCGCCTCAAGGGCAGGGGTCTGCCGGGATCGGAGCCAGGCGACCAGATCGTCGTGCTCGAGATCCGCGTGCCGGTGCCCGAGACCCACGAGGAACAGGCGGCGTATGCGGAATTCCAGGAGAAGTTCGCCGGGTTCGATCCGCGGCGGGGGTGATGGCTACCGCCGCGCGTTACCGTCGGCGGCGGGGATATGGCGAAGGGCATCGCGCGCGGGGCGCGCTCCTACAGGGCTGCGGTGCTGTTGTAGGAGCATCGCGCGCGGGGCGCGCTTCTACAGGGCTGCGGTGCTGTTGTAGGAGCATCGCGCGCGGGGCGCGCTTCTACAGGGCTGCGGTGCTGTTGCTCTCGCACGCGCGCGATGCCTTCACCCCGGCAGATGCTCTTTCAACGCGGCGATCAGTTCTTCTTCCTTGATCGGCTTGACCACGTAAGCCCGTGCACCCTGGCGTAACCCCCAGACCTTGTCGGTATCCTGGTCTTTCGTCGTTACCAGGATGATGGGAATGTGCTTCGTCGCTTCTTCCTTGCTGATGGTGCGGGTTGCCTGGAAGCCGTTGAGGTTCGGCATGACGACGTCCATCAGGATGAGGTCAGGCACTTCCCGCCGTGCGACTTCGACGCCCTGTGCACCGTCCTCGGCGGTGATGGCCTCGTGGCCCAGCTTCTCGACGATGCGCTTGATGCCCAGGAGCTGGGACGGAGAGTCGTCGACGATCAGGATGCGAGCCATTCACTTTCCCCCGGGTCTGTGCCCGATGTGTATTGCCTGGTGACGAACACCATCCGGGCGTTCGTCTCGATATCGACGGTGACGAAAAATCGTCACGCGTTGCGCCAATGGCGAGAGGTCATTCTACCGGCCGTTTCGCACGTATCAATGGTGAAACACTGAAATCTTGGCGGGTCAGCCAGTTAGCGCTGCACGCGAACCAGCGTACGACCAAACGACCCGCCCGCGAGCATGGTTTCGAACACGCTCGACACGTCGTCGAGGCGGATCTCACGCGTGCAGATGGTGTCGAGGTGACGGGGCTTCCAGTCGGTGGCGAGCTTTCGCCAGACCTCGTCGCGGATATCGCGCGCCGTGCCGGCCGAGGCAATGCCCAGCACGCTGACCCCACGGATGATGAAAGGCATGACCGTGGTCTCGAGCGCGGGGCTCGCCGCGAGCCCGCACACCGCTGCGTTGCCGTATGCATGGATGAGCGGCAGAAAACCGGCCAGCGTGGCACCGCCGACGTTGTCGAGCAGGCCACCATAAACGGCTGAATCGAGGGGGCGGCCGGAGAACGCCAGCTCGTGCCGGTCGATGCACCGGGTGGCACCGACGGCCCGTAGCGCGTCGAACCGGTCGGTCTTGCCACTTACCGCGTGTACCTCGTAGCCGGCACGGGTGAAGATATCGACGCCCAGCATGCCCACGCCGCCCGTGGCGCCCGTGATCGCGATGGGCCCCAGCGCGGGCGTCTGGCGATTGTCCGTCATGCGGAGGAGGGCCAGCGCCGCCGTGAAACCGGCGGTGCCGATGATCATCGCTTCGCGCGTCGTCAACCCGGCCGGTAGCGGTATCGTCCACTCCGCAGGCAGGCGCACGTACTCGCCGTAGCCGCCATCGCGCGTTTCGGAAAGGCCACTGCCGGTGGCCAGTACCTGGTCGCCTTCGCGGAAACGCTCGTCGGTCGACGCCACCACCGTGCCCGCGGCGTCGATCCCTCCATTGAGGGGGAACCTGCGAAGGATCTTTCCCTTGCCGGTGCCGGCAAGGGCGTCCTTGTAGTTCACCGACGACCATTCCACCCTGACGAGCACCTCGCCGGCAGACAGCGCATCGGTCTGCATCGTGCGGATACCCGCGTGGTACCCGCCGTTATCCTGCTCGATCCGAAACGCGCGAAAGCTTGTCATGGGAAAGTCTCCGGGTGAGTTGAATCAGGCGACGCTGTCCACCGTGCCGGGCGTGATCCACTTCGGGGTATACGTGGACTCGTAGGTCCGCATCCATGCAAAGAGCTGGTCGAGGTCGTCCCCGAACCAGACCTGCTCGCGCTGGTCGCGTTTGACGAAGCCCTCGGCCACCATGTGATCCATGCTGGCACCAAGGCCCTTGTAGAAGCCGCGCACGTCGAGGAATGCGCACGGATAGCTGTGCAGTCCGAGTTGCGCCCAGGTCAGCATCTCGAACATCTCGTCCATGGTGCCGAAGCCGCCGGGCAGGGCCACGAAGGCATCCGACAGTTCGTACATGCGGGTCTTGCGCTGGTGCATGGTCTCGACCACATGCAGCTCGGTCAGGCCTTTGTGCGCCACTTCCTTTTCGACCAGCTGGCGGGGAATCACGCCGATGACGCGGCCGCCGGCAGCAAGCACGGCATCGGCGACCGTACCCATGAGGCCGACCTTGCCGCCGCCGTAGACCAGGGCAATGCCTTCGCTGGCGAGGCGGGTGCCGAAAGCCGTCGCGGCCTCGATGTATTCCGGGTGCGTACCGCTGTTTGAACCGCAGTAGACGCAGAGGGACTTGATCTCACGCATGACGATCTCCGATGTGTTTGTACGAGCGCGCGCGGGCGCGCTCGTACAAAGACACCGCGGTGCCGGCCAGCGAAACGGCGTGCCGGAAACGACAAAGCCCGCCCATGCTACAAGCATGGACGGGCTCCGGTCACACGGGCTCAGTTGCCCTTGTGAATGGCGCGCTTGTCGACGGACAGCGCCGCCTCGTGCACCACTTCCGACAGGGCCGGATGTGCGTGGACGATGCGGGCGAGATCTTCCGACGAGCCCTTGAACTCCATGGCCACGACGCACTCGTGGATCAGCTCGGAGACGACCGGGCCGACCATGTGCACGCCGAGGATACGATCGGTTTCAGCGTGGGCGATCATCTTCACCTGGCCGATGCCTTCGTTCATCGCCACGGCGCGACCGTTGGCGGCGAAGGGGAAGGCACCCGTCCTGTACGGGATGCCTTCTTCCTTCAGCTGCTCTTCGGTCTTGCCGACCCAGGCGATCTCGGGCTCGGTGTAGATGACCCAGGGAACGGTGTCGAGGTTGATGTGGCCCGGCTTGCCCGCGATGAGCTCGGCGACCATGACGCCTTCCTCGGAGCCCTTGTGCGCCAGCATGGGACCACGCACGGCGTCGCCGATCGCCCAGACGCCATCGACGCCGGTGTGGTTGTGCTCGTCGACGACGATGCGGCCACGCTCGTCGAGCTTCACGCCCGTATCGTCGGCAAGGAGGCCGGCGGTGTACGCGCGGCGGCCCACGGCGACCAGCAGCTTGTCGACGACCAGCGACTGCGCCGCGCCGTCCTTGTCGGTGTAACCGAGGTACACTTCGTCACCCTTCACTTCGGCCGACGTGACCTTGGCGTTGACCTTGATGTCGAGGCCCTGCTTCGCGAATTCGCGCGCGGCCATCTTCGCGATGTCCTGGTCGGCCACGGCGAGGAACTTCGGCAGCGCTTCGAGCACCGTCACTTCCGCGCCGAGGCGCTTCCAGACGCTGCCCAGCTCGAGGCCGATGACGCCGGCGCCGATCACGCCCATGCGCTTCGGCACTTCGGTGAGGTCGAGCGCACCCGTGTTGTCGATGATGTGCTTGCCGTCGAACTTCGCGAACGGCAGCTCGATGGGGACCGAGCCCGAGGCAAGGATAACGTTGGTGGCGGAGATGGTCTGCTTCTCCCCGTCGTTACCCGTGACTTCGACCTCGTTGCCCTTGAGCAGCTTGCCCTTGCCGAAGAAGGAAGTGACCTTGTTCGCCTTGAACAGCATGGTCACGCCGCCGGTGAACTGCTTGACGATCTTGTCCTTGCGGCCGATGAACGTGCCGATGTCGATCTTCGGGTTCTCGGCGGTGATGCCGTGATCCTTGAAATTGTGCGTGAGGTTGTGGAACTGCTTCGAGGAGTCGAGCAGGGCCTTCGAGGGAATGCAGCCCACGTTGAGGCAGGTACCGCCGAGGGCGGCCTTGCCGTCCTTGCCGACGAATGCGTCGACCACGGCGGTCTTCAGGCCCAGCTGCGCGGCGCGGATCGCGGCCACATAGCCGGCGGGGCCCGCACCGATGACGATGACGTCGAACTTGTCGCTCATTGTTTTGCTCCGGGTGAAACGGCGGGATGCTGCCTTCCGCCAATATGGGGTCGATACATGAAAACGGGAGTCTTTCGACTCCCGTCTTCACACAGGTGAATCAACCGACCATCACAGGCCGAGCAGCATGCGCTGCGGGTTTTCCAGCTGGTTCTTGATGTCGACGAGGAAGAGCACCGCGTCACGGCCGTCGATGATGCGATGGTCGTACGACAGGGCGATGTACATCATCGGCGCGGCGACGACCTGGCCGTTCTCGACGATGGGGCGCTCCTTGATCGTGTGCATGCCGAGGATGGCGCTCTGCGGCGGGTTCACGATGGGCGTGGAAAGCAGCGAACCGAAGGTGCCGCCGTTGGTGATGGTGAAGGTGCCGCCCTGGAGGTCGTCCAGGCCGAGCTTGCCGTCACGTGCCTTCTTGGCGTAACCGATGATGCCCTTCTCGACATCCGCGAACGACATGTCCTGTACGTCGCGGAGCACCGGCGTGACCAGGCCCTTTTCGGTGGACACCGCGATGGAGATGTCCTGGTAGCCGTGATAGATGATGTCGTTGCCGTCGACCGACGCGTTCACGACCGGGTAGCGCTTCAGAGCCTCGGTGGCGGCCTTCACGAAGAAGCTCATGAAGCCGAGCTTCACGCCGTTGGTCTTCTCGAACTGCTCGCCCAGCGACTTGCGCAGCTTCACGACCTCGGCCAGGTTCACTTCGTTGAACGAGGTGAGCATGGCGATCGAGTTCTTCGACTGCATGAGACGCTCGGCGATGCGCGTACGGATGCGCGTCATGGCCACGCGCTCTTCCGGACGGCTGCCGGGGGTGGGCTTCGCAGCCGGCGCAACGGGGGCCGCTGCGCTCGTGGCCGGCGCCGGCGCGGCGGAGCCGCCCGACTTGCCGTAGTTCACCAGGTCTTCCTTGGTGACGCGGCCATCGCGGCCCGTACCGTCGACCTTCGACGGATCGATGCCTTCCTCGGTCGCGACGCGGCGGCCGGCCGGCGAAAGCTCGTCAGCGCCCTTCGGCGCGGCGGCGGCCTCGGTCTTTTCTGCCTTCGGTGCCTCGGCGGCGGCCGGGGCAGCCGCGGGGGCGGCGGCGGACGCGCCTTCCTCGATCACGGCGATGACCTGGCTGCTGGTCACGGTGGAACCTTCCTCGAACTTGATTTCCTTCAGCACGCCGTCGACCGGGGACGGAACTTCCAGGACGACCTTGTCGGTCTCGAGATCCAGGAGGTTCTCGTCACGCTTGACCGCATCACCTGCTTTCTTGTGCCAGGTGGCGATGAGCGCGTCGGAGACTGACTCGGGCAGGACCGGGACTTTGACTTCGATGGACATGCTTGTCTTACTCCGCTGCGTGATCGGTGCCGACGGGCGCGACCAGCGCCTGTTCGACTAGCGCCGTCTGTTCGGCGATATGGGTGTTGAGATGACCTGCGGCCGGTGCCGGAGAACGGGCGCGCCCTGCGTAGGACAGGCTGTGCTTCGGACCCACGCTGGCTTGCAGGTGGTGACGGATCTGGAACCATGCGCCCTGGTTCATCGGTTCTTCCTGGCACCACACCACTTCGCGCAGGGAAGGGTATTTTTCCAGTTCGGCCGAGACCTCGGGGCGGGGGAACGGGTAGAGCTGCTCGACGCGGACGATGGCGACATCGGTCAGGCCGCGCTTCTGTGCGTCTTCCAGCAGGTCGTAATACACCTTGCCGGAGCACAGCACCACGCGCTTCACCTTCTTCGCGACCACTTCCTCGCGATGCTCGGCGATGACCAGCTGGAAGCGGCCCGTGGCGAGTTCATCGAGGGTGGAAACGGCCAGCTTGTGGCGAAGCAGGGACTTCGGCGTCATGACGATCAGCGGCTTGCGCACGGGGCGCACCTGCTGGCGACGGATCATGTGGAACGCCTGCGCCGGCGTGGTCGGCACGCAGACCTGCATGTTGTCGAGCGCACACAGCTGCAGGAAGCGCTCGAGGCGCGCGGAGGAATGCTCCGGGCCCTGGCCTTCGTAGCCATGGGGGAGGAACAGCGAGAGGCCGCAGAGGCGATCCCACTTCGCTTCGCCCGAGCTGATGAACTGGTCGATGACGACCTGGGCGCCGTTGGCGAAATCGCCGAACTGGCCTTCCCAGATGGTGAGCTGGTCGGGGGAGGTCGTGGCTTCGCCGTATTCGAAGGCCATGACGGCTTCTTCCGACAGCAGCGAGTCGATGACATCGACGCGGGCATCGTCACGGACGTGCGCGAGCGGCATGTATGTCTCGTCGCTCTTCTGGTCGTGCAGCACCGCGTGGCGATGGAAGAACGTACCGCGGCCGGCATCCTGCCCGACCACACGCAGGTCGTTGCCTTCGGCGATGAGCGTGCCGTAGGCGAGGTTTTCCGCGAAGCCCCAGTCACCGGCGACTTCACCGGCGGCCATCCTGCGGCGGTCTTCGTAGATCTTCGCGACGCGCGGGTGCAGCGTGACGTCGGCCGGAACGGCCAGGAGCACGTCGAGCACCTTCGCCATCTTCTCGCGCGGCACGCCGGTATCGACGGCCATGGACAGCGAGTTGTGCTGGAAACGCGACCAGTCGACGGGGATATCCCGCGTCGGGTTCGGGTTGATCGCGATGAGCGGCTCGCCCTTCTCGAGGCGCGCACGGTAATCGTCGAGCATCTTCTGGCCGTCGTCGGCGCCGATCGTGGATTCCTTCGCCAGCTTCCGGGCGAAGAGGTCGCGCGTGGTCGGGCGCTTGCGGATCACCTGGTACATGAGCGGCTGCGTGGCCGCCGGCTCGTCGGCTTCGTTATGGCCATGGCGGCGATAGCAGACCAGGTCGATGACCACGTCTTTCTTGAATGCCTTGCGGAACTCGTAGGCCAGGCGCGTGACCTGGATGACGGCTTCCGGGTCATCGCCGTTGACGTGGAACACCGGCGCATTGACCATCTTGGCTAGGTCGGTGCAGTACAGGGTGGAGCGGGAATCTTCGCGCTTCGAGGTCGTGAAGCCGACCTGGTTGTTCACCACCATGTGCAGCGTGCCGCCGATGGCGAAGCCGCGCGCCTGCGACATCTGCAGGAGTTCCATGTTGACGCCCTGGCCTGCGAAGGCGGCATCGCCGTGGATCAGCAGGGCCAGCGACTGGTCGCGAGCCGTATCGCGGCGGCGCGACTGGCGCGCGTGCACCGAGCCCGCGACGACGGGATTCACGATTTCGAGATGCGACGGGTTGAAGGCGAGCGCCACGTGCACGCCGCCGTTGGGCGTGAGCACGTCGGTGGAGAAGCCCATGTGGTACTTCACGTCGCCCGAGTGGATCGGGCTGTCGTCGTGCTCGAACTTGCCTTCGAACTCGTTGAAGAGCTGGGAGGGCGCCTTGCCGAGGATGTTCACCAGCACGTTCAGGCGGCCACGGTGGGCCATGCCGATGATGACTTCCTTGACGCCGTTGTCGCCGGCGGCGCGAACGACGTCGTCGACCATCGGGATGAGGCTGTCACCGCCTTCGAGCGAGAAGCGCTTCTGGCCGACGTAACGCGTGTGCAGGAAGCGCTCCAGGCCTTCCGCCGCCGTCAGGGCTTCCAGGACGCGGACCTTTTCCGCCTTCTCGAGCCCGGGCGAGCCCGCCGCCTTTTCCAGTCGCGAGTAGATCCACGAACGCTGGTCGTAGTCGGAGATGTACATGAACTCGGCGCCGACGGTGCCGGTGTAGATGCTCTTGAGCTTGCCCAGCAGGCTGCGCAGGGTCATGCGCTGGCCGCCACCGGCAAAGGTACCGGCATCGAATTCCGTGTCGAGATCGGCGTCGGACAGGCCGTGGAAGTCGAGGCCCAGGTCGGGCGTGTCGATATCGGTGACCGTCAGGCCCAGCGGATCGAGCTGCGCGGCGATGTGGCCGCGTGACCGGTAAGCGGTCAGCAGGCGGAGGACGCCGGCCTGTTTCTGCGCATAGGCGTTGTCGGCGGAGCCGGCGGCTGGCGCGGCAACGGCTGCCGTGCGGCGCTGCTTCTGGGCGGCTTCGATGCGGGCAATCACGCCGGAATGGGCGACATCGCCGGCCTCGCGGCCCTTGAAACCCTTGAAGTAGGTGTCCCACTCCGCCGAAACGGCGCCGGGATCGGCTAGCCAGGCTTCGTAGACTTGCTCCACGTAGTCGGCGTTGCCGCCGGCGAGCTGGGAGGATTCGGAAAACTCGCGGATAAGGTTTGCGCTCACGTCACCACCGGCACACACGAAAAGGACGGGCATCCGCTGGGCAAGTGGGGACCGCCTGCGGCATAAGAATCCGTTAAGTATAGCCCCGCGACACTGTGACGCGCCAACCGTTTTCACGGTGGTTTCGTGCGTCAGATGCCAAGTGGTCTTATCTGCCAGGCGGGTTCGGCCCGCTCCCAGACTTCGTCGAAATAGGCCGTCAGGCGAGAGGTCTCACCGGCTGCGTCGAGTGAACCCTGGGCCTCGAAGCGCGATGCCACCGGCCTGAACAGAAAGCCACTGGCGGTGTCGGTCGTGAAGGCCGAACCGTACTGGAGATGACTTTCTTCCGTCGGAACGCGGATCGACATGGCGGTGGGGAGGCGCTGTGCCAGTGCAATGAGCCGATGGCCGTCCCGGTGGGCGCGTATCGCGTCGTGGGTGAGGATGCGGACCTGCGCCTGCCGGCCGCTCGTGGCGATACGGCGCAGGCCGGCAAGGGCTTCTTCGCTGTCGAAGAGGCCCGTTTCCAGTTGGGGCACGTAGATCGCGAGGCGGTACCGTGCGTGCGTGATCAACCGGGCATGCGCGGCTTCCAGACCGGCGCGGTCGTGGGAAGCCAGCAGCATGTCCGGAAGGGCCGTCACCGGCGACGGGCCTTGCGTACGGCGAACTGACCCTCGTTCACCAGCGTCAGCAGGACCTCGCGGTCGGCCTTGCCGATCTTGCCCGACAGCGTGAGCTCGCGCGCACCGGACAGCTGCTCCGCCAGGTCGGCGGAGCAGGCATGCGGCTGGCCGCTGACGTAGAGCGTGGCGTCCTTCTTGCCCCGCACCCATGCCAGCCGCGCGAACGGGTGGCGAACGAGGCTGGAGCCGGCATCGAGCGCCTTGTCGAGCGCGGCGGCCGTGGTGTTCTTCGCGGGCGCAGCGGCTTCCTGCGCATTGCGATAACGCGTGATGAAACGGCCGAACCAGTCCGCCAACAGGTCACGGTCGAGCGCAGCGGCGAAGGGCAGGGCCTGCCGCAGGCGATTCAGTGCCGCTGTGTCGATCTCGCCGGCACGTCTGGCCGGGGCCAGGTCCGGATCGGTGTAGCGAAGTTCTTCCGGCATGCGCTCGGCGAGGTAGTCGGCGAGATCACCCGTGAGTTCCGCCTGCGACGGCGCACGCATGCCCACGGAAAGGGTCATGCAGTCGCCGAGGGCGATACCGTCGTGCGGCACGCCCGGCGGGAGATACAGCATGTCGCCCGGATCCAGCAGCCACTCGTGCGTGGGCAGGAACGACTTCAGCTGTTTCAGCTCCACGTCGGTGCGGAAATCGAGCGGGGCGTCCGGGTCGTCGCTGATGGCCCAGTGCCGCTGGCCGATGCCCTGCAGCAGGAAGACGTCGTACTGGTCGACGTGGGCGCCCACGCCACCGCCGTCCTCGGCGTACGAGACCATGATGTCGTCGACGCGCCACGCGGGAAGAAAGGCGAAGGTCTCGAGCAGCGCAGCGACGTCGGCATCCCACTTGTCCACGTCCTGGACCAGGAGGGTCCAGTCGCGTTTCGGGGTCTTGCCGAACTCGGCCTCGTCGAACGGGCCGCTCTTCACCGTCCAGCGGTCGCGTTTTTCGTCGTGGATGATCAGGCGCGCAAGCACGCCTTCCTCGCAGGCCAGGCCGGCGAGGTCATTGGGCTCGATCGGCGCCTGGAAATCCGGGAAGGCGTGGCGGATGAGCAGCGGACGCTTCTGCCAGTAGTCGCGCAGGAACTGCGCGTGGCTCATGCCGAGCGGCTGGCTGGCGCTGCCGCGGACTTCGATCGGCAGCGCTTTACGTGTCGGGGTGGTGATGGCCATGGTCCGGGTCAGATCTCGCGGGCGAGTTTGTCGGCCAGGCCGATATACGAGGCGGGGGTGAGTTCCGCCAGTGCCTTCCTGGCATCGGCCGGCAGATCGAGCCCGTCGATGAAGGTGCGCATGGAGTCTTTCGTGATGCCCTGGCCGCGGGTGAGCGCCTTGAGCTGTTCGTACGGCTCGGGCAGGCCGAAGCGACGCATGACCGTCTGCACGGCCTCCGCCAGCACTTCCCAGCTGGCGTCGAGGTCGGCGGCGACGCGATCGGCGTTGACGTTGAGCTTGCCCAGGCCCTTGAGCAGGGACTCGACCGCGACCAGCGTGTGGCCATAGGCGGTACCCAGCGCGCGCAGCACCGTGGAGTCGGTGAGGTCGCGCTGCCAGCGGCTGATGGGCAGCTTTTCGGCGAAGTGGCCGAGCAACGCATTGGCGAGCCCGAAGTTGCCCTCGGCATTCTCGAAGTCGATGGGGTTGACCTTGTGCGGCATGGTCGACGAACCGACTTCGCCGGCCTTCAGGGCCTGGCGGAAATAACCCAGCGAGATGTAGCCCCAGATGTCGCGGGACAGGTCGATCAGGATGATGTTGATCCGGCGGAGAACGTCGGCGAATTCCGCGATGCCGTCATGCGGCTCGATCTGGGTGGTATACGGGTTGAACACGAGGCCGAGGCCGTCCACGAAGTTCGAGGCAAGGCCCGGCCAGTCCACGTCGGGGTATGCGATGACGTGCGCGTTGTAGTTACCGACGGCGCCGTTGATCTTGCCCGGGATCTCGATGGCGACGAGCTGGCGACGCTGGCGCTCGAGTCGCGCCACCACGTTGGCGATTTCCTTGCCCATGGTGCTCGGCGACGCGGTCTGGCCGTGCGTGCGCGACAGCAGCGCCAGGCCGGCATGCTCATGGGCCAGCGCGCGCAGGCGCGCAATGACCTTGTCGAGCGCAGGCAGCAGGACCGTTTCACGGGCATCGCGCAGCATCAGCGAATAGGCGAGGTTGTTGATGTCTTCGCTGGTGCAGGCGAAATGCACGAATTCCTTGGCCTGGGCCAGGGCCGGGTCGTTGCCGATCTTTTCCTTGATCAGGTATTCCACGGCCTTCACGTCGTGGTTCGTCGTGGCCTCGATGGCCTTGATGCGCTCGCCGTCTTCCACCGAGAAGTCGTCGGCGATCGCGAGGAGGCGGGCTACTGCATCGGCCGGGAAGGCCGGGAGCTCGACGATGCCGGGATGCGAGGCCAGCGCGAGCAGCCAGTGGATCTCCACGTGCACGCGTCGATGCATCAGGCCGAATTCGCTGAAGATCGGGCGCAGCGGCTCCACCTTGGAAGCGTAGCGGCCGTCCAGCGGCGAAAGGGCGGTGAGCGTGGCGTGCGACATGGGGCTTTCCTGGAAAAGAGGCGAGGCAGCGCGCGATTATAGCTGCACCGCGCCTGCCCGGACCCGCCGGCCGGGGCCCGGGCCCGCCCCTCTCTACTAAAAACACATCGCCGGGCTTACCTTTAGGGAAATCCCCCCGATGGAGTTCCCCGCATGGCCAAGTTCCGCAAAGAACGTGACAGCATGGGCGAGTTGAAGGTGCCTGCAGAGGCCTGGTATGGCGCGCAGACCCAGCGTGCCGTCGACAATTTCCCCGTATCGGGCCTGACCATGCCGCGCGAGTTCATCCGCGCCCTCGGCCTGATCAAGTCGGCGGCCGCCGAGGCCAACGTCAGGCTGGGGCATCTGGACAAGGCGTCGGCGAAGGCGATCCGCGCGGCCGCGGAGCGGGTGGCGAGCGGGGAGGCCGACGGACACTTCCCGATCGACGTCTTCCAGACAGGCTCGGGCACCAGTTCCAACATGAATGCCAACGAGGTCATCGCCTTCCTCGCCCACGATGCCGGCACGACCGTGCACCCCAATGACCACGTCAACGCGGGCCAGAGCTCGAACGACGTCATTCCCACGGCGATCCTCGTCAGCGCCACGCTGGCCACCAGCGAGAAGCTGCTTCCTGCGCTGAAACACCTGCGCAAGGTGATCGACGGGCGCGCGAAAGAGTTGAAGAAGGTCGTGAAGACAGGTCGCACCCACCTGATGGATGCCATGCCCGTGACCTTCGGCCAGGAACTTTCCGGCTGGTCGGCCCAGATCGCGGACGCGTCGGAGCGGATCAAGGACACGCTGAAACGCACGCGTCGGCTGCCGCAGGGCGGAAGTGCCGTCGGCACGGGCATCAACGCCGATCCGAAATTCGGCCCGGCCGTGGCCGCCGAGCTCACGAAACTCACCGGCGTGGCTTTCGAGTCGGCCAGTAACTATTACGCGGGCATGGCGGCGCAGGACGCCCCCGTGGAACTTTCGGGCCAGCTGCGCACGCTCGCCGTGGCAGTGATGAAGATTGCGAACGACCTTCGCTGGATGAACTCCGGTCCGCTGGCCGGCCTCGGCGAGATCGAGCTTCCCGCCCTGCAGCCCGGCTCGTCGATCATGCCCGGGAAGGTGAATCCGGTCATTCCCGAAGCGGCCGCCATGGTCGCGGCCCAGGTCATCGGCAACGACGCCACCATCGTGATCGCGGGCCAGTCGGGCAATTTCCAGCTCAACGTCATGCTGCCGGTGATCGCCTACAACCTGCTGCAATCCATCGAGATCCTGGCCAACGTCACCACGCTGCTGGCCGACAAGGCCATCGCGGGCTTCAAGGTCAACGAAGAGCACATCCGCGAGGCGCTCGACAAGAATCCCATCCTCGTCACCGCCCTGAACCCGGTCATCGGTTACGAGAAGGGGGCTGCGACGGCGAAACAGGCCTACAAGGAGAAGCGTCCGATCCTCGATGTCGCACTGGAAACCACCGGTCTCTCGAGGGAAGAGCTCGCGAAGCTGCTCGACCCGGCGGCCCTGACGAAAGGCGGCATCCGCGGCGGCGGTGGCGGCGGCGGCTGAGCAACCACATGCCGTCGTAGGAGCGCGCCCAGCGCGCGACATCTTTTCGCGACAGGCCCAAATTTTCGCGATTCGCGACAGCCCCAAATTTTCGCGATACGCCCCGGATGCGTTCGCGAAAAGATGTCGCGCGCAAGGCGCGCTCCCACAAAAGCCGGACCGCGTCGCCCGGTAAGAAACGCCGGACCGTGTCGCCCGGGTACGAAGCACCGGACCGTGCCGCCCGGGCATGAAAAGCCGGACGGTGTTCCCGCGACGCACAGAAAAACGGCCTCGTCAGAGGCCGTTTTTCATGGGTTGAGCGATACGTCAGCTGTCATCCCGCCAGCGGCGGAGCCACACCGCACCACCGATCATCACGATCCCCGCAACGGCACCGATCCAGATCGACGGATTGGCGAGCGAGCTGTAGTGATACGAGAGGCTCAGCGACCGAAGGATGCCGGCCGGGTCGTCCGGACCGGGGATGACGAGCGGCGAGGCGCCGTTGAGCCAGCCACCGGGGACCAGGCTGCCCAGCATGCGGCCGACGATGTTCTTCCAGAACCATGACGTCGACAGTCCCGCGGAACCCATCAGGCCGAACCACGAGACGATCACGCCGGCGCCGAGCGGAAGGGCGATGGCCCAGAGGAACGGCTTGCTGCGGGCCCAGGCAGAGCAGAGCAGCAGCCAGCCGAGCGTGGGCAGGGCCCAGAGTGCATACAGCGGGATCAGGAGGATCATGTTGAGGACTACGCGGAACGGGTGGGCTTCGGTCAGCATGGACCACATGTTCACGCCGTGGAACGTGCCGGCGATGGCGATGATGACCATGAGCAACAGGCCGCAGATGACACCGATCACGATGGAGATGGCCGGGGCGAGCAGGGCGGCGCTGGCGACCTTCGAAAGTACCGTGGTCGTATCCGACAGCGGCAGAGACTTCCAGAACAGGATGCTGCGGTCGCGGCGGTCGTCATACAGTGCGCCGAGGCAGTAGAAGAAGACCACGATGGCGGTGACGGCCAGGATGATGATGGCGACACCGTACAGCGTGGCATCGAGCACCGCCCCCGCCTGGGCCAGGTCGGACTGGTCGAACGCGCGCTCGAAGTTCGAGTGGAAATTCACGTTCGACATGGCGTGGCGCCCGAAGACTTCCGCTGCGACGATGGCCATGGCGTTGAGCACGAGGGCGATGATGCCGGCGACCAGGGGTGCGGTAAAGAAACCGCCCTTGTGTTCCCAGTATTCGCGTTTCACGAGCCAGTAGAAGGTTTTCATGCGTAGGTGCCCTTCATGGTGGCGACGAAGAGGTCGCCGATCGATGGGCGTCTGACCTCGCCCAGGCGTTCCAGCTCGGGCCGGCTGACGTTGTCGAACAGGAAGATGCTCTTGCCGAACACCTGTCGCTCGTCCAGTGGGTTCAATGCCCGCGCGGCTGCCGCGGATTCCGCGCCGACGAGTACTTCGGAGAAGCGCTCGCCCAGGCTGTCCATGTCGGTGTCGAGCACGATCCTGCCGTCGCGGATGAACATGAGGTCGGTGAGGATGTGCTCGATCTCCTCGACCTGGTGGGTGGTGACCAGGATCGTCTTGTTCTCGTCGAAGTAGTCTTCGAGCAGGCTCTGGTAGAACTGCTTGCGATAAAGGATGTCCAGTCCGAGCGTGGGCTCGTCGAGTACCAGCAGCCGTGCGTCGATCGACATCACCAGCGCCAGGTGCAACTGCACGATCATGCCCTTCGACATCTGCTTCACCTTCTGGTTCGGCTGCAGCTTGGTGCGGGCGAGGAAGGCCTCGCACTTCGCACGGTCGAATCTCGGGTGGGTATTGGCGACGAAGTCGACGGCATCGCGCACCTTGAGCCAGCGCGGCAGGACGGCCACATCGGCGATGAAGCACACCTGTTCCATCAGTTTGCCGCGATCCTTGCGGGGATCGAGGCCGAGGACGCTGAGGCTGCCGTCGAACGTGGTCAGGCCGAGGATGGCCTTCAGGGCGGTGGTCTTGCCGGCGCCGTTCGGCCCGATCAGCCCCACGATGCGGCCGGACTCGATCTGGAAGCTGGCGCCATCGAGTGCGGCGGACGACTTGTAGCGTTTGGTCAGGCCGGTGGCGGTAACGACCGCAGTCATGATGGATCCTCCGTGGAGCCAGGGGCTTCACGCATCAGGGTTTTGAGATCGAGGCCCATGCGCTGGAGGCGGGCGAACAACGCCGGCCACTCTTCGCGCAGGAAGCGCTCCCTTTCACTTTTGAGCAGCGCCGCGCGCGCTCCATCGAGTACGAACATGCCAAGACCCCTCCGTTTCTCAACCAGTTGTTCGTCGACCAGCTCCTGGTACGCCTTGGAAACCGTCAGCGGGTTGATCTGAAAATCCCCCGCGACCTGGCGTACCGACGGCAGCGGGTCGCCTTCGCTCAAGGCGCCGTCCAGGATCATCGCCACCACGCGTTCGCGGAGCTGGCGGTAAATCGGGACGCTGTCGTTCCAGGTGATGGACATCAATTCATTCCTTCGCCGTGCGGCGCAGTGCGTTACCGAAAGAATAGTAGGGCATGGCGAGCTGCGCCCCGATCAGGGCAGCTGCGCGGTCTTCGGCGCTGCGCTTGATGGCGGCAGCAGCCGAATCCAGGGTGTCTTCGCCTGCCAGCAGGGCCTCGCGCACATCGGCGTCGGAGGGCCGTACTTCGACCGCGGGCAGGTTGACGACGCGGACGCCGTTGACGAAGTGGGGGGCAGCAGCCATGGCAGCTGCCCGGTCATCGAAGGAGCGCAGGGCGAACACGCTCGTTCCGGCAATGAGTACAGAGGCGGTCAGTGCGATGAAGTTCGGCGCTTTCATGGAAGGACTCCGATGACGGTTCAGGGCGATTCGAAGGATCAGAGGGCCGCGACACTCTGGCCGGCGTCGGCGTCGGCGTAGACGACGATCGGGGCGAGGTCGGTGACGTGGCTACCGTTGATCTCGGTCAGCGGCGACGCCGTGGTGGAGGTGCTGTGGAAGGCGAACAGGGCAGCGGAAGCGATGGCGACGGCGGCGGCGAGGGCAACGAAGTTCGGGCTTTTCATGATGTTCTCCAGTAGTGCAGTGGGTGACCGGTGTTGTAGTGAACTATAACACCAGATTTTTAGTCGTCAACGGAAATATCGTGAATTTCCATATGACTTACGGCCTATGCCTTTCGACCCGTGCTGGTGCGGTGCGTCGCTAGGCACCTGTTCAGATGCAGGGGTAGCGAAAAGGGTTTAGGCCCGCGGCGGAAAAAGATTGCAGGCCCTCCTCCGGAGCCGTGGGAGCGCGCCCTGCGCGCGACATCCTTTTGCGATGCGGTTGAAGGTCACGCGCCAGATCCGGATGCTTCGCCTCAAAACATGTCGCGCGCAGGGCGCGCTCCTACCCTCTCGCCGCGCGCACAAAAAAACCGGCCATGCATGGCCGGTTTTTTCGATCACACCATTCCGTTTGCCACGGGCAGGCGTAGGACAGGAAGCTGCCTTACAGCTCCGCGCGGAACTCGATGCCTACGATGCGGGGATCGTTGACGAACGCCGTGCGGTTGTTGAAGTCGATGCCGCCCGTGATCACCTTCTTGTTGGTGATGTTGCGGCCGTACAGGGCGACTTCGCGCTTGCCGAACTGCCAGTTGTAACCCACGCGGAGGCCGCCCTCGAGGAAGGGCTTGCTCTTGAACTCCTCCGACTCGTAGAGGAAGAAGTTCACTTCGCTACGGTAGTTCCAGTCGGTGGACGCGAAGAACTCACCGCTCTCGCCATACGGAATGCCATAGCGGGCGGTCCATGTACCGATCCACTTCGGTGCGTTCGGCAGGGTGTTGCCGTTGATCAGTGCATTGCCCGAGGCGTTGAGCGGGTCGAGGACCGTGCAGCCGCCGCCGCAGGGGGCAATGGCCAGGCTCTTGTCCTTGAGCTCCGTGTGGTTATAGCTGCCGCCGGCCGTCATGTAGAACTGCGGGGTGAGGTAGGCCTCGAGATCGAACTCGGCGCCGTAGCCTTCGGTCTTCTTCGCGTTGATCAGCTGCGTGACGTTCGTGGTGCCGCCCACGGCCGTGAGCTGCTGGTTGTGCATGTCGTACTTGTAGACGTCGGTGTTGAAGCGAAGCTTCTGGTCGTCGGTGGTGGTCTTGAAGCCGACTTCGTACGACGTGATCGTTTCCGGTTTGGCCGTCGATATGCTGTTGGCGAAGGTGATCCGGCCCTGCACGCTGGGTGCGCGGAAGCCGTTGGCGACGCGTGCGTACACGTTCGAATTCTTCGACAGCTGCCAGCTGCCGGTGAGGTCGCCGCTCCAGCGCGAATCGGTCGGGTCGGAGGTCAGGGGGCCGACAGGGCCGGTGAAACCGAGGAAGCGCTCTGCCTTGAAGTCGCGCTTGTCATGCGACCAGCGCGCGCCGGCACGCACGTCGAAGGCGTCGGTGAACTGGAAGTCGGCCGAGCCGAAGACCGCCCATGCCTTCGTGCTCTGGCTCTGGTCGACCAGGCCATTGAGGGCGTGGTTGTTAAGCGTGTCGTAGGACAGGTTGGCGATCGCGATGTCTTCGTTGAAATAGTACGTGCCCACCTGCCACTTCAGCCGCTCGGCGGAATCGTTCGAGAGACGGAACTCCTGCGTGATCTGGCGATCCTTCGGCAGGGCGTCGGCGGTCTCGGAATAAAACGGCGTGGTGCGGTTGGTGAACGAGGCCTTCGCCGGTGTGCCGGACGCATCGTAGCCGCCGTCGACGTCGCCGAGGCTGTACGTCGTCGCGCGTTCCAGGCCGGTGATCGAGGCGAAGTTGAGGTCGCCGAAGTGCCAGTTCATGTGCAGGTTGCTGCCCCACGTGAACAGGTGCTGCTTGTTGTTGCCATCCTGCGAGACCGAATCACGGTCGAAGCCCGGCACGAACTGGTTGCCACCGAGGGTGATGGCATCGGCGCGGTTCACCATGGCGCTGCCGTCGAGCCAGCGGCCATGCACGCTGATCAGCGCATCGAAGTCGTCCGACGCCTTGTACAGCGCCTGCAGGCGAATCGCGCGGTCGTTATAGCCGCCCAGGTCGTCCTTCTTGCCCTTGTAGTCGTTGTCGATCCAGCCGTCGCGATGCTGCGCCAGTGCCGAGATGCGGCCCGACCAGCTGGAGCTGACCTTGCCGCCGATGGCGGCTTCCGCATTCGCGGTGCCGAGCGAACCGTACGACACCCGTGCGTAGCCCTCCGTCTCCTGCGTGGGCTTGCGCGATTCGAACTTGATCACGCCGGCGGGGGAGTTGCGGCCGAACAGCGTGCCCTGGGGGCCGCGCAGCACTTCGACCTGCTCGAGGTCGAACAGCGGGAAGCCCTTGAGGATCGGGTTCTCCTGGACGATGTCGTCGTAGACCATGGAGACGGGCTGGGATGCGTTGAGGTCGAAATCGCTGTTGCCCAGGCCGCGGATGTAGAAGCGGGGGAACTCACGCCCGTACGAGGTTTCGGCATACACGCTCGGCGCGCGCGAGGCGAGCTGCAGCACGCCGTCGCCGGCCTGCCCGAAGGCCTCGAGCTTCTCGGCCGTCACGACCGTCATGGAGATCGGCACCTTCTGCAGGTCTTCCGTGCGTTTTTCCGCCGTCACGTTGATCGTCTGCAGCGTGGCCGACTTGGCTGGCTGCGCGGCGGGAGCGTTGTCCTGCGCCACCGCCATGCCGCCGACGAGGGCCGAGGCAATGGAAAGGGCAATGAAGAGACGTCGCGGCTTGCGCGTGCTTGCGAGGGACATGGTGGGTTCCGCCTGGGTGTTCCGGGGTGAGGGTGCCTCGCCAAATCCGCCATGCGGTCCCCTTGGCGAGGGCGCGCTGTCCGCAATTATCTACTGTGACGCGCGTATGACGGAAGTGTTGCGTTGCAGAAACATGTGGCTTTCCCAGGTTCTCGCGGTGTCACGGAAATGTAATCCGGCCTGCCTAACCTTCGCTCCAGTCACTCACGTTGACGACTTTTACGTTGCTTAAGCATCTATTTCGCCGACGTTTGAGTATTTTCTTAACCATGGAGTCACCCATGAAACGCTTGCCACTCGCCGCCGCCTTTTGGAGCCTGTGTGGAACCGCCGCCGCCGAAGGCGCGCCCCAGGCGGCCATCGAGCTTTTCGTCGACACGACGACCCGGCAGATTTTCGCGGAACCCGGCCCGGGTCGGCAGCGGCTCGGAAAGTTCGCACCGGTCACCGACGCCGCCCCTTCGGCAGTGCATGCAGCAGCAGTGTCGACATCGTCGTCGCCGTCCTCGCCTGCTTCGTCGGCTGGCAAGGCCTGGTACGACAGGATCGGGATCCGCGGCTACGTGCAGCTCCGCTACAACCAGGAACTCGGCGGCGATGCCAAGGACCTGAAGTCGCCTGGCGATCGTTATATCGGCCGCGAACAGGGATTCGGCATCCGCCGCGCCCGTGTCGTCATCAGTGGCGATGTGACCGATCGGATGTCGATCTACATCCAGCCTGACTTCGCCAGCACACCATCCGGTTCGAGCACGGGCAATTTCGCGCAGCTGCGCGACGCCTATGCCGACCTCTGGCTGGACAAGGACAAGACGTATCGCCTGCGCGCTGGCCAGTCGAAGATCCCGTACGGATGGGAAGACCTGCAGTCCAGCCAGAACCGGCTCGCGCTCGATCGTGCCGATGCGCTCAACTCAGGCGTGCGCGACGAGCGCGACCTGGGCGTGTTTTTCTACTGGACGCCGAAGGAAGCGAAGGAGCGCTTCGCGTACCTCCAGAAGTCGGGCCTGAAAGGCTCGGGCGACTACGGCGTGCTGGGCGTCGGCGTCTACAACGGGCAAGGCGCGAACCGTCCCGATCGCAACGACCAGCTGCATTCGGTGGTGCACTTCTCTTACCCCTTCAAGTTTGCAAACGGCCAGTATCTCGAGGTCGGCGCGGATGCGTACTCCGGTCGTTACAAGGTGAGCACCGGCTCGGCAGCGATCGGCGGCGCGACGTTCACTCCCACCGTCGATGCACCCGTGGCGGGCTCGACGGATCGTCGCGTGGCGGCGCACGTCGTGTACTTCCCGCAGCCGTTCGGTTTCCAGGCCGAGTGGACCGTGGGCAAGGGGCCGGAGCTCGACGTCGCGAGGCGCACGGTACGGACGAAGTCGCTGCGCGGTGGTTATGCGCAGCTGATGTACCGGTTCACGGGCGAATACGGGGCGCTCATGCCGTATGCGAAGTGGCAGACCTACCGCGGCGCGGCGAAGTTCGATACCAATGCGCCGCGCATGCAGGTCGACGAGATGGAAGCAGGCATCGAGTGGCAGCCGTCCAGCGCGGTCGAACTGGCCGTGGCCTACGCGAACATGCGCCGCACCGATGTCAGTGCGGCGCCGTATCCTCGTATCGACGGCCAGTTGCTCCGCATGCAGCTGCAGGTCAACTTCTGATTATTTCTTCTTCGTGCCCGACGCCAGCGACTTCTCACGCACCGCCTTGAACTCGCTGCCGTCTTTCCATGCCGGCCAGGCATCACTGTTGGCCAGCCGGTCGCCTAGGGCATAGAACGCCTTCACGTTCTGGATCACGCCATCGAAGTTCCAGCGCGTGTCGTACACGTCGGTGGGCTGGTGGTAGTGATTCCTGACGTAGTCCTCTTCGGCGGCACGACCGGCGGCCTTGCCGCCGTCGACCATGTCGATGCCCGCGCCTGCGGAAAGGGCGGGCACGCCGGCCTTCGCGAAGTTGAAATGATCGGAGCGGAAATAGTGGCCCTTTTCCGGCGAGGCATCGCCACTGACGGTGCGGCCATCCGCCTTGAGCACCTCGGCGAAGGTGTCCTCGAGATCACTCTGGCCGAGGCCCACGACCTCCATGTCCTTCGTCTTGCCGGTGACAGGCAGGGCGTCCATGTTGATGTCGGCGACCGTCCTGTCGAGCGGGAAGGGCGGGTGCGCCACGTAGAACTTCGACCCCAGCAGGCCGGATTCTTCCATGGTCACGGCAGCGAAGATCACCGAGCGCTTCGGCTTCTCCGCGGCGAATTTTCCGGCGATCTCCAGGAGGGCGGCGATGCCCGTGCCGTTATCCACCGCGCCGTTGTAGATCGCGTGGCCCTTGAGCGCCGGATCATGCCCGAGGTGATCCCAGTGCGCGCTGTACACCACGGCCTGGCCGGGCTCGTCCGTGCCTTTCACCATGCCGATCACGTTGTTGCTGAGCGAATGCGCGATGGTGCTGTCGAGATGGATGCTGGCCTTCGCATCCAGGGGCACGGCGTGGAAACCACGCATGCCAGCCTGTTTTGCCAGGTCATCGAAGTTCTTGCCGGCCTTCGCGAACAGGCGTTGCGCGGATTCATGGGTGAGCCAGCCCGCCACGGGCAGGCGCGGCGACGGGTCGTCTCCCTCGGGAAGGTCCAGCCGCGGCAGGGTCCAGCTGCTCTGCACCACGTTCCAGCCATAGGCGGCAGGTTCGGTCTGGTGGACGATGAAGGCCGCTGCGGCCCCCTGGCGGGCAGCCTCCTCGAACTTATAGGTCCAGCGGCCGTAGTAGGTCATCTCGCGGCCCTTGAACAGCGCCGGATCGTTACCGTTCCAGCCCGGGTCGTTCACGAGGATCACGACCGTCTTGCCCTTGACGTCCACGCCGTCGAAGTCGTTCCACTGCGATTCCGGCGCATCCACGCCGTAGCCGACGAACACGATGTCCGAGTCTTTCAGCTCGACGTCCGACTTAGCCTGCAGGGTGCCGACCACCATGTCCTTTCCGAACGCGAAGCTTTCCTGCGCGCCGCCTTCCGCCACGTTGAGCCGGAGCGCCTCCTGCCCGTTCAGCGTCGTGGAAACGGCAGGAACGGTCTGCAGCCAGTCGCCCTTGTTGCCGGGCTCGAGACCCATGCGCCTGAACTGCTCGATGATGTAGTTCGTCGTCAGCCGCTCACCCAGGGTGCCGGGCTTGCGCCCGTCGTACTCGTCGGAAGAAATCACGCGCAGGTGTGCCGCGAAATCCTCGGCGGTGATCTCGGGCGTGAAGTCATGATGCTCGTTCGCCACGGCAGGCAGCGCCGGCGGGGGAGTCGTCGCGGCCTTCGCCGGTGCCGCCGCCGGGGTGGCAGCCTTGTCCTCGTCGTGGGACTGGCAGGCGGCGAGGGCGAGGGTACCCAGGAAGGCCATGGCGGCAAGTCGGCGCATGCGGTTTTTCCTCAAGTCTGTCGGAGAACGTGCAATCGAGTGTAGCTTTTTGGCAGCCTGTGCCAAGATCGATCTAAATGCACCGCAAATTTATCAATTTCGTCAATTGCTTGGATGACTTCTACGTCATTTCGGCAAATTCACAAAGCGCTAGCCTTTTGTGCCTTACACCGTTAGTTGTATCTCTCGTTGAAGGGAGAGAAGTCGAAGAGGCGGGCGCATCGTTTGCCCGGGAACGCGTGGGGGGATGGAATATGTATAGGCAGTCAATCGAAGCGGGTGCGTACCTGCGTCGCCACATCATGGATACGACGGAGGTTCGCGCATGAATCACCCTTCCGAACTACAGGGCCTGGAAGACTACGACCTGGTCACCATGGGTGCCGCCCTCGGCGGCGTGTGCGAGGTCGACCTGCTGACACTCAGCCCGGCCAGGCCCCGCGCCTCCATTTCGACGAAGGTACAGGAGGGGGTCACCTACCTCACCGCGCACCTCGATTTCGATGTGCGGGGCTCGCTGACCGTCCCTGAAGATGCCTGCCTGCTGATCTACATGCACGAGGCCGGCGAACGCAGCTGGTGCCAGGGCGTGGGCGTCGAGGCCGACATGGCCGTGACGCTGCTCCGCGGCACGCCGACCGATTTCATGTTCGAGCGGGGCACCCGCTTCACGCTGGTCGTCGCCCCGTACGCACGGTTCCGTTCGCGGTTTCTCGCGTCCGACCACGCCGATGTGGATATGGCGGCCCAGAGACTGAGGCTGTTCTCGGTCAACTCGGATCACCTGCGCCGCGCCTACCACCAGATAGCCGAGCGGGTGAAGGAGCCGGGCGATGCGGCCTTCGGCCCGGTCGAAGATCTCCTCGACGAGCACATCCGCGTAGCACTGGCCTCGTCGCCGGAAGACCGCCCCGTCGCCTCACGCGGGCGCCGCGCCCATTACCAGGTCATGCGCCGTGCGGAGCGCTTCATGCGGGCCAACCTGCGTCGCGACATCTATTCGCAGGAACTCTGCCAGGCGGCGGGGGCCAGCGAGCGGGGGCTGCGCTACGCGTTCGATGACCTGCTGGGGATCCCGCCCAACCGGTACCTGGCCATGCTGCGCCTGTGCACGGCGCACCGCAGCCTGGTCACGGCGGAAGCCGGGCGCCGCTCCGTGAAGTCGGTGGCCCTGAGCTGCGGCATGTGGGACCTCTCGCGCTTTGCCGAAAAATATCGAAGCGTATTCGGCGAGCAGCCACGTGAAACGCTCACGCGCAGTGCCGCAGGCGAAGACATGGCCACCGCCGAAGAGTACGACGGCTGGTAAAAGCCGCGCGCATCGGGATCGACAGGTCAACTTCCGGTTGCCTTCCGCCGCCGGTAGCGGTATTGGTATGCCCTGTCATCCTTAATCTGTCATGCCGAAACAATTCGCTATACGGCTCATCGCGCCCTCCGGGTACGCTCCCGATCCGGCCGCCAGCCAGCGAGGCATCGAGCGCCTCGAGGCCGCCGGACATACCATTCACGGTACTTCCGTCGTGGATCGGGTCTCGCTGCGCTTTGCCGGCACCGAGGCCGAACGTGCCGCTGACATCAATCAGCTGGCAGATCCCTCCATGCCCTTGCCTGACCTCGTCATGGCCACTTGCGGCGGGTACGGGGCGAGCGCGCTGCTTGATTCCCTCGATTACAAGGGCCTGCTCAAACGCTTCGCACGCGAAAGCTGCGTCTTCGTGGGGCATGGCGACTTCACAATCATCCAGAGTGCGCTGTACGCCCGGAGCGGCATCGCCTCCATGCACGGCCCGATGCTGGTCCACGATTTCGGGGCGGGGTTCCTGCGCGAGAGCACGTGGCGGCATTTCTGGGATGCGGCGACGTCTCCGCACATGGAGGTCAGCTGGACACCCCCCGAGAACCAGCGGCCGCTACGCCTGGAGGGAACCCTCTGGGGTGGCAACCTGTCTGCACTGTGCAGCCTCATCGGCACGCCCTACCTTCCCGACGTCGACCAGGGAATCCTGTATATCGAGGACACCGGTGAGCAGGCTTACCGGATCGAGCGGATGCTGTTCGAACTGAAGCTTGGCGGCGTGCTGGCGCGGCAGCGAGCGATCATCGTCGGGGGGCTCGGTGGCCACCGGGTCAGCGAATACGACAACGGCTATGACATCGATCACGCGATCGACCGTTTCGCCGCCGTCTGCGGCGTGCCGATACTACGCGGCCTGACCTTCGGCCACGGCCACGACAAGCTGACGCTGCCGTTCGGTGCCTCGGCCGTGCTGGATGCTTCGGCCGGCAAGGTGAGCCTCCGGGCCTCGGGTTATCCGCACCTCGGCGCCGCACGCGACCGCTCCGCCGCGCGGTCGTCCTGACGGCCCCTCCGGGGTTTCGTCGCCTGCCCGTGCGTTTCGTCGGAAATCCGGCCACGCGGCCGAATCCCCGTCGTATGCTCGCCGCCAATCCAGGGTGGGAGCAGGACAATGGCAAGCTTGAGGTTTCTCGGCCGCATCATCGTCGCGTGGGTCGCCGCGCTTTGCGTGCTCATGGTCGTGTGGAGCAGCACGAACTGGAATCGCGGCGAGCTGCCGTGGATTTTCGTCCTCGCGTGGTTCGCCGGCCTGCTGGTAGCCCTGGCGCGGGGCGTCTCGCACCTCTATCGCGTCCGTACCATCGCGGGTCGCGTGGATTCGGAAACGCTGTCCAATCGCCAGCGGCGCCGCATCGAAGTGCCGTATCCGGGTGACGAGGCCTTCGCGCTCGTGCAGGGCGTGGTCCATGATCTTCCCTACGTGCAGGAAGTCGCCGGCAACCGGGGCAGCCTGCAGGTGCGTGCCATCGTGCGCATGCCGCGAGCGGAAGAAAGGCGCATCCGTGGCCGCCGCGTCCCGCGTATTCCTTTCGACCGCGACACGCGGATCACCGCGACGCTGGCGCCGCGCGATGGCTCGTGCAGCGTCATGTTCGCCTGTGAGCCCGACAGTGCCCACTGGATGGACTGGTTCAACCCCGACGGCGGCACCTCGCTGGAATCGGTCGAGACACTCGTGCGCGTCATGACGGAACGACTCGCCGGCCAGCGCAATCGCGAACGGGCCGACGTCCGCCAGACCACCATGGAAAAGGAACTGACAGCCGCCCAGCTGGGCTTGCTGCAGGCGCAGGTCGAACCGCACTTCCTCTACAACACGCTCGCCAGTGCACAGGAACTGGTGCGCACCGATCCGGTCCGCGCCGACCACATGCTCGGCCACCTGATCGCTTTCCTGCGTCGGTCGCTGCCGCGCACCGACGGGTCGCTTTCCACCCTGGGCCAGGAGCTGGAGCGCTCGGCCGCCTGGCTGGAGATCATGAAGCTGCGCATGGGCGAGCGCCTTGCCGTGCACACCGACGTGCCCGTGGCCCTGGGTGACACGCCCATGCCTTCGATGATGCTGCAGACCCTCGTGGAAAACGCCATCAAGCACGGCCTCGAGCGCAAGCCGGGCGGCGGTGGCATCTGGATACGCGCAGCAGCAGAAGGCGGCTCCCTGTCGCTTACCGTCGCCGACGACGGCGTGGGTTTCCGCACGGATGGGGCAGGGACGGGCATCGGACTCCGGAACCTCAGGGAGCGCCTGCGCCTCACCTACGGGCCGGCCGCGCATTTTTCCATCGGCAACAATTTTCCCGATGGCGTGGCCGCGACGATCGTCGTGCCGATGAACGGAGTCCATGACCATGCCTAAGTGCATCGTGGCAGAAGACGAGAAGCTACTTTCGGCGGCACTCCAGCGCGAACTGGCAAAGGTCTGGCCCGAACTCGAGATCGTCGCGTCGTGCGAGGACGGGGGAGAGGCGCTGGATGCCATCGCCACGCACCGACCGGATGTCGCCTTCCTCGACATCCGCATGCCGGGACTCACCGGCATGGAAGTGGCGGCAGCGGCCAGCGAGGCCAGCCCGCAGACACTGATCGTGTTTGTCACGGCATACGACCAGTACGCCGTCGACGCCTTCGAGCGCGGCGCCATCGATTACCTGCTCAAACCCGTCGTCGCCGACCGGCTGGCCCAGACGGTGGCCCGGCTGCGCAGCCGGCTATCGGATGCCGCACGGCACGTGCGCCGCACGGGTGACCTGGCACGCGACCTGGTGGATCGTTTCGGTACAGGGCCGGACGAGCCTCTCACCTGGATCACCGCCGGGGCCGGCAAGGCGACGCGTCTGGTCCTGGTCGATGACGTGGTCTATTTCCGTGCGGACAACAAGTACACGCTCGTGGCGACGGCCGAAGGCGACGTGCTGCTCAGCCGACCTATCCGCGACCTGCTCCGTCAGCTCGACCCGAAACACTTCCGCCAGATCCACCGGTCGACCATCGTCAACCTCCGCCAGGTGGCATCGGTGGAGCGCGAAGACAGCGGCAAGGGGTGCGTGCACCTTCGTGGCCGCCCCGAAACCCTCAGCGTCAGCCAGCCGTTCATGGCGCTGTTCCGCGCCATGTGATGAAGGACACCGCCATGCGTTACATCCTCGCCATCATCTACGGGTTCATGAACCTCGCCGGTTGCACCGACGCGCAGAACCGCAGCCTTGTCGTCACGGCCCGGGAGGAGGGACGAACGTTGCTCGACAGCCACACGGACGTCCGCATGGGCCGCGCGTGGTTTCATTGCAACGGCAGCGGATCGGGCCGCTGCTATTACACGGTGTTCGACGCCGATACGCGCGTGACCGCGTTCTCCCTCGCCGTATCGGAAACCCGCCGGGTGGCGGGCCTTACCGCCGGGTTCACCCAGTGCGTGTCGACCAGCGCGGGCGAGCCATCCGTGGATTGCAGGCCGCGCTGATCGCCAGCGTATCCGGGCGCCTTACGGCGTCGTACGGGGCACGATCGTGTAGGTGATCTTCGACGGATGCGACGCATCGTGGTGCACGGCGTTATGCGCGATGACACCGGTCGCTTCGTCGTAGTTGTTGCCGCCCGTATTGAGGTTGCGATCGAAGCGCGGGAAGTTGCTGCTCGACACCGCGACGCGCAGCTTGTGGCCTGCCTTGAAGAAGTTGCTGGTGTCGATGGGCTGGAAGGTCACCTTGTACACCTCGCCGTTCTTCATCCAGACCGGCGGCTTGTCGTAGCCCTCGCGGTAGCGCATGCGCTGGATGTTCTCGGTGATGTTGAAGGCCTTGCCGTCCGGATAGACGTCCATCACCTTGAAGGTGAAGTCGGTGTCCTTCGCATCGGACGACACGTAGAGCGTGACCGTGATCGGGCCACTCACTTCGGTACCTTCCTTGAACGCTTCCGAGTCGTAGACGAGGATGTCGTTGCGGGCCAGCTGCGGATCCTGGTCGTACGAGCCGAACTTCACGGCGTTGCCCTGGCAGCAGCCACCGCCGCCGAACGTCGGTACCGGGTTCATCGGGTCGTACACGAACTGGTCGGGCTGGTCCGTACCGCCGGCGGCATCGACCAGCTTGCCGTCGCCGTACAGCGTGTTCGCCTTGCCGCCGCTCGTGAAATAGAGGTCGCGCGTCACGGCACCGGCCGGCGGCCAGGTCGGTGAATTACGCCACTTGTTCTCGCCCATGACGTAGTACATGACCTTGGGCTGCTTATCGACGACGGGGCTGTCCACGCCCTTGAGGAACTTGTCGAACCAGCCGAAGACCAGGCCGTCGTAATCGAAGCGTGCGTCGCCGACATCGAGGTCGCCGATGACCGTGTGTTCCGTCGCGCGGGTATACGCGCAATGCAGTACCGGCGCGATGATCGCGTACTGCTGGTCGGCGACGGCTTTCGGTGCCGTCGCACGCACCTGGTTGTACGCGGCCAGGTTGGGCGACACGGAGACATCGAACCAGCTCATGAACCACAGGCCCGGCTTGCTGATCTTCATGTCGTCGTGCCACAGGCCGCCCTTGTACCACGCGGGGCTGTTCGGCGTGCGCGCGATCATGTTGCCGCCGGTGGGTACGTCCATGGCATCGGCGAAGATGCCCTTCGGGCCGTCCACCGCTTTCATGATGTCCTTCTCGGGAAGCGTCCAGAACGCCTTGTCCCAGTCGACCGGGGGCATGTCGGCGTCGAGGTCGAACGCCTTCGACGCGCGGATCAGGTCGGCCTGTGACGTATTCGCGGGGAAGGTGGGTCGCACCTGGTTCTGCTCACCGTACAGCCAGTCGATGAAGAGCATCTGCACGGCACCGCCGCGATACCAGTTGCCCTGCTCGTAATACGGCCCCACGCGGCCGACGCCAGCGCCGAAGCCCTGCACGTTGAAGGTCGCCAGGCCAGGTTCGTTCTGCGCCACCACGGCCATCTGCCATTCGGCGGTGGACGAGCAGCCGGTGGTGCCGACCTTGCCGTTCGACCACGGCTGCGCGGTCATCCAGCGCACGGCATCGACGCCGTCGCTGACCGGTGCACCGAGGATGTCGTAGTTGCCCTCGGAGAAATAGTGCCCGCGCTCGTTCATTTCCACGTAGGCATAACCGTGCTTCACGGCATCGAGCGGACGGGTCATGTCGCGCGGGGCGCCGACCTTCACGTCCCAGAAGTTGAAGTTGTAAGGCGTGCGCGAAAAGATCGTCGGCACCTTGCCGCCCGCATTCTTCGGCCGGTAGATATCGGCCGCCATGCGCTTACCATCGCGCATCTTCACCATGACCTTCCGGTCCACGACCGCGATGTCTTCCAGCTGTTTCTCGATATCGTTGCGCTTGGCCACAAGGGCCTTCTGCTCGGGCGTCAGCACCGCCTGGGCGGCGACGGGCGCGGCGAGCAGCGCAAGGCAGAAGGAGGCGATACCGACCGACAGCGCGGTCCTGACAGGGTGGAGGGCAGGGCGCGCTGGAGACATGGGATCAAGCCTGTTTCAGGGACGATTCATCGAGTCTGTCAAATTGCCCCGGTCAGGTATGCATGACTTCCGGCAGGGTGCATGGTCAGGCGGCGGCCTGCCACAGGTACGAGTCCATCGAAAGCACGCCGTAGGTCATGCCGCCTGGAACGAGCTCCGCCACGTCGCCTGCGCCCGCTGCACCGGCCGCTATCACCAGCGGGAGGTAGTGCTCCTCCGTCGGGTGCGCGCGCTCGGCCGACGGTGCCATGCGGCGGTAGTCGACCAGGGCCTTGTCGTCGCGCGCGAGCACCCGGCCCTTGGCCCACTCGGCGAAAGCGGCGGCGTAGGGTGCCTGGTCCGTCGTCTGCCGCACCTCGTAAAGGTTATGCGTCAGGCTGCCGGAGCCGATGATCAGCACGCCACGCTCGCGCAGGGGCGCCAGCGCCTTGCCCAGCGCAAGCGCGCCGGCGGTGTCGAGCCCATGGGGCATGGCCACCTGGAACACGGGCAGGGTCGCGTCCGGAATCAGGAAGCGCAGCGGTACCCAGGCGCCATGGTCGAACGGCCGCGCTGCGTCGAGGCTCACCTTGAAGCCGGCGTCGCGCAGCAGCCCCGCCGTTTCGATGGCGGCTTCCGGTGCTCCCGGGGCGGGGTACTGGAGCCGGTAAAGGGCTTCGGGGAAGCCGCCGAAGTCATGCATCGTCTCGGGGTGCGCGCCCGTCATGACCGTGACCTCGCGCGCCTGCCAGTGCGGCGAGACGACCAGTACGGCGCGGATATCCGTCAGCTTCGCCCCGATGCGTTCCAGGTGCGGCCCGAGGATGCCGGGGTGGAGCGCGAACATGGGTGCGCCATGGGAAATGAAGAGCACGGGGGCGGTGGGCATGACGATCTCTCCTGAGTCGATGCGCCTAAGATATTGGGTATGCCTCCTGCGATAAACGTGTCCTGGCAAGACCCAGTGTTCCGCTTTATGTGACACTGCGCGCGTTGTCGTTGCAGAAGGGGGCATCGTGGACAAGGCCCAGGAAATGAGCAGTTTCGTGGCGGTGGTGGATGCAGGCAGCTTCATCGGCGCCGCCGATGCCACGGGTTTCACGAAGGCCGCCATCTCGCGTCACGTCGCCGACCTCGAGCGGCGGCTCGGCGTCCGGCTCATGCACCGGACCACGCGCCGGCTTTCCCTCACGGACGAAGGTCGTGTGTTCTACGGGCGCGCGAAGGAGCTGCTCGCCGGCATCGCCGAGGCGGAGTCCGAGATCACGGCCCGTAACTCGGAGGCCTCCGGGTTGTTGCGCATCACGGCACCCCTCAGCTTCGGCGTGTTGCACCTTGCGCCGCTGTGGCCGCGTTTCATCCGGTCAAGGTGCGCCATCTGGTCGATTTCCTGGCCGAGGCGTTCCGCGACGCCGACTGGAGCGCACCGCAGGGGTGACCGGGCAGCCAGGCAACCCTTGCGCGTGCCACCCGGTCAGGCCCTGCCGATGGCGGACTTCCGGCGACCTCAGGCCTCCGGAACCGGAACACCGTGTCGCTGCAACATGTCGTCGATCTGCGAACTGACCCAGTCGAAATCGTCGGGACCTGCGGCCTCCAGCACCCGATTCGACTCGGTCGCGAAGACGGGCCAGAACGCATTCACGTCGGCGCCGTCGCGCAGCTGTCCGGTGACGCGGGTCTCGAGCTCGTCGAGCATGCTTTTCAGGTCGTTACGGTTTGTCATCGCCAGAGCTTAATCCCACCGTATGTACGCATGCCGTAAACGCCGGCGTGCCATCGACATGAATGCAGGAGCGCGCCCTGCGCGCGACATCTCTATCGCGGGCCCTGGAAGGTTTCGCGAAGGGATGTCGCGCGCGGGGCACGCTCCTACGACCGTTTACCGCCGTCCGGGGTTTAGCGACGGCGGCGACGTACCAGCCAGACGATCAGCGCGAGCACCAGTATCAGGACGATGACGCCGCCTGCGAGCAGGTAAGGCGTGATCTTGATCAGCAACGGCTTCGGGCCGCCGGCGCGGATGCCCGCGACCTGTTCTGCCGTCGCGTGCACCGACGGGTTGCCGAAGTGCTGCTCGACATAGTTCGCCACGGCGGCGACCTGGGCATCGGTCATGTCGCGCTCGAACGCCGGCATCGACACATGCATGTCGGCACCCTGGCGATCGATGCCATGAAGCACGGCCATGATCAGGTTGTCGGCGCTGGACATGCCCACGGCGCGGTTGTGGCTGAGCGACGGGAAGTACTGTCCTTCCGTGCCCTTGCCCGTCGGCTGGTGGCAGCTGGCGCATGCTGCACCGTAGAGCGCCGTGCCATCCTCCGTGCTGGCCACGCGAAGCGCATCCGGCCGTGCCTTCGTATCCGGCGGCAGCGGTTCCAGTTCGGTCAGCGAGGGCAGGCCCTTGCCGTCACCTTCGTACTCGAAGGCGGGCTTCGTGTCCGCGCCGTCGCGGATCGCCTTTACCGTCTTCAGGTACGACGCCATGGCATAGAGGTCGTCATCGGAAAGATGACTCAGGCTCTGTTCCACGGCTTCGGCCATCCCGCCGCCTGCCTGGCCCTTGCCATGCACGTGGCCGTTCTTCAGGTAGGCCGCCAGTTCGTCGGTCGTCCAGCTACCGATGCCGCTGATCGGGTCCGACGTGATGTTCGGCGCGATCCAGCCGTCGATCTTTGCACCGGAAAGGTATTTGTCCGACTGCTCGGCCATCAGCAGGCCGCGCGGGGTATGGCACGAGCTGCAGTGACCCAGCGTATCGACGAGGTACCTGCCACGGTTGATGCGCGGCTCGAGGGCCGGATCGTCCTGCACCTTGCCGTCATGCAGGTACAGCAGGTTCCATGCGGCCATGGTCCAGCGCATGCTGTACGGGAACGAGAGGGCGGTCTTCGGCACGGCGTTGTCGACCGGCGCCACGCCCTTCGTGAAGTACACATACATGGCGTGCATGTCGGCATCGCTGATGCCGGCATAAGCCGTGTAAGGCATGGCGGGATAGAGGTGGTCGCCCTTCGCGTTCACGCCCTTGCGCAGCGCTTCGGCGAACTGTTCCTCGGTGTAGCCGCCGATACCGTCCTTCGTGGAAGGCGTGATGTTCGACGCATAGATGTTGCCCATCGGCGAACCGATGGCGCGGCCGCCCGCGAACGGGTGCTGCGGGTCGGAGGTATGGCAGGCCGCGCAGTCACCTGCGGTGGCCACGCCCTTACCCTGGGCGATGACGGCCGCGTCGTCCTGCGCGAATACCGGCGCGGCGACCGCGACGGCACCGACCAGGACGGCGGCATGCAGCCAGCCGCGAAGCATCGAGATCGTGGCCATCAGATTTCCTTGTTGATCGTGTCGGCGATGCGGATCGACAGCGCGACGCCGGTGAGCGTCGGGTTGATCACGCCGGAGGCTGGAATGACGCCGGTGGTGGCAAGGAACAGGTTGTCATGGTCATGCGTGCGGCATTCGCCATTGACCACGGAGTCCTTCGGGTTCGCACCCATGATCACCGTGCCCATGATGTGGTCACGGTTCTGCCAGCCGCTTTCGTCTTCGACGACTTCCGCGTTGAACAGCTTGGCGAACTTCGCGTAGTCCTCTTTCGCGACGACCTTGCCGGCCTTCGCGTAGTCGTCCACGTTGTAGTTCACGCGCAGCATGGGAATGCCCAGCGCATCCTTTTTGTCGCTCGGCGTCACGCGGTTCGCGGGATCCGGCAGCATCTCGAAGACGGTGCCGACGTCGATCCAGCGCGCGGAGTCGTGGCGGATGCGCTCGTCGAGCTCGGGTCCGATCACGCCCTTCGCGAGCAGGCGCTGCGTCACCGTGCGGTTCGGCACGGCATTGGACATGGAGTGCTTGACCGCGGAATGGCGCTTGCGGAAGTCACCATCGCGCCAGTTGAAGATGCCACCCTGCTGCACGGCACCGCGTCCCGGCCACAACGGCTGGTCGCCGACCATCAGCAGGCCGATGCCCGTGTGATCCATGAGGTTGCGGCCGACCTGGTCGGACGAATTGGCGACCTCGGACATCAGCAGCAGCTTCGGGGTCTCGAGGCCATGGGCCGCGACCACGAAGTAGCGCGCCGTCAGGCGTGCATCGGTGCCATCGGGCTTGCGGTAATGCACGGCGACGATCTTGCCGTTCGCGCCCTTTTCCAGCTTGTACGCGGTGGCTTCGGTGAGCAGCTTCACGCCGGCGTTTTCGGCATGCGTGGCATGCATGTCGCCGCTGTACATGGCGCCGATCGGGCAGACGGGCATGCAGTTGTTGTTACCGCAGCAGGCCGGACGGCCGTCGTACGGCTTGGTCACGCGGCCATTGGGTTCATGGATGTAGTGATAACCGGCAGGCCCCAGGCGCTTGTTGAGTTCCTGGTTCATGTAGGTCGTGGCATCCGCCGGCAGCGGATACGGCTTCGAGCGCGGCGGCCACGGCTTGCCACCCTGGCCGCTCTGGTCTTCCTCGCCGTTGCCTGCCACGCCCAGCGCTTCTTCGGCGCGCTGGTAGTAGGGTTCGAGCTCGTCGTATTCGATGGGCCAGTCGCGACCCACGCCATACAGCGTGTTGAGCTTCATGTCGTTGGGCAGGTAGCGCCAGCAGGCCGCCGCCCAGTGCCAGGTCGTGCCGCCGACGAGCTTGAGCATGCCCGGGCGGAAATCGAACGAACCGACGTTCTCGATGTAATCCGGCTCGAACGTGGTGTGTGCCCACGGCTCGTTCGGGTACGGGGCGTTGAAGTTGGACTTCTGCGCCGAGGAACGGAAATTCTCGAGGATCTTCCAGCGCGGTACGCGCGAGCCGGCTTCGAGCATGATGACCGAACGGCCTTTCTTCGCCAGCTCATAGGCGGCATTGCTGCCAAGCGCGCCCGAGCCGATGACGACGACATCGGCGTCGTATTGGGTATTCATGGGGGTGTCCTTCGGTCAGTCGGTAGCGATGCTGGCGGGAGCGGCCGACCAGTAGTCGGTGCCTGCACGGGCATAGGTCGGAATGACCGTCACGTCGATCGTCGGGGCGTACATCAGCGCGCCGGTGTATGTAATGAACTGTGCGTCGGCGGACGAGTCCGGGTTCCCGGTGTAACCGAGGTACCAGCCACTGACGATGCTGACGGCAAGCGCTTTCATGGCGGCGTCGTTGTCGACGGCCGAGCCCTTGAACTTGTGCATGTCATCGATGCCGGCGGCATCCATGGCACGGACGAGCGAGGTCACCTGCGCGCCGAAGTCACGGTTGCCGCGGGCCAGCGCCGCGAACAGGCGGGTCGACACGTCGGACGGGAGGGCCGGGCGGCCGGTGAGGCGACGTCCGAGCTGGAGGAAGGCATCGAGCTCGGCGGGGCTGGCCTGTGCGGCGGACTGGCCGTAGGCCATCTTTGCCCACGGCAGGAGTGCGCCTGCGGCGGCGACCATGCCGGCGGATATCAATACTCGGCGGCGGCCCTGGTTGACGGTCGGTGCGGTGTCCTGCTCCGACGCCCCTTTTCTGAAGGACATCTGTAGCTTCCTCTTGCGATGGCTGGAGAAGCGGAGGCGTCATCCGATGCGGGGTGCATCGGCTTGAACGCATCGACCATCACGGGAGCTGGAGCAGTGGCAGAACTGAGCGCTGCGTCACGGCGGCACATGCGGCACGACGTCACGGATTATAGGAATGGGCCTTGAGGTAAAACCCTCAAAAGTAAATTCTGATGGTTTTTCGTCAGGGCGCCGGTTGAATCACGGTAGCCCTGGCAGGTTTTCGCGCATCACGATGCCGGTGGGCTGCAGGGCTGGCGACGGCGCCGCCGCGCGCCCGAATCGGGCAAGCACATGCTGCAGGGCACGGCTCGCCTGGGCAGCGAGGTTCTGGTCGAGCACCGCATCCATATGACCGATTTCAATCAGGCGCCGATTGCTGGCGGTCAGGTCATGCCCGATGAAGACGACGTCACGCGGCTGCGTGTTCGCCGCGAGCACGCGTGCCACGCCTTCGTCACCGACCGACGTGTTGTAGATGCCGCGCAGGTTAGGCACGGCGCGCAGCACGTCTTCCGTGAGGCGGGCCGTGCTCAGGGGATCTTCCTGGCTGTCGGCACGGGAGATGATCCTGACGTTCGGAAAGCTTTCATGGAGCACGTTTACGAAGCCGCGCTCGCGCTGCTCGTGGCTGCGGAAGTGGCGGTAGCCCTTGATCAGCAGGATCGGACCACCGGCAGGGCCGAGGAACCTGCCCATGAGCTCACCCGCCAGGCGCCCGGCGGCTTCCGTGTCAGTACCGACATAGGCGAGGCGGCCGCTTTCCGGCAGGTCGGACGCCAGCGTGATCACGGGGCAACGCTCCGTGGCCCGGCGCACGGCGGCGCGCACCAGCGGGTGGTCATGCGTGGCGAGGATCAGGGCATCCGCATCGCGTGCATGCCGGTCGATGTCCTCGGCGACCGCCTCGGGCTCGATCTGCGAGAGGTGATGCACGTCGGAATGCAGGCGCATGGTCTGCATGCCATGGTGATGCTGCGCGAAGCGCTGGGCCAGTTCCTCGTAAAAGGGAATCGTGGGCGACTGCATCAGGATCGGCACATTCAGCCAGCGGCCCAGCGGCTCGTCGATCACCCGGTTGATCTTCAGGCGCCGGGCGGCTTCGAGCACGCGCGAGTGCGCACGCTCGCTGACGCCGCCGCGGCCGTTGAGCACGCGGTCCACCGTGGCGGGGCTGACGCTCGCGGCGGCGGCAAGGTCGACGATCCGGGTTTTCTGCTTAGGCATGAGGTGCTTATGTGTGGTGCGATGCAGCATTGTAGGCGGCCCTCATGACCCACGCGACAGACGGCTTGCCGCAGGGGGACGCAATATTCCGGCGCCGCAGGTCGTTATGCTGGCGGCTGCCGCGGACCGACCGCTCCTTGCCCCCTGCCACTCATGTCCTCGACCGAAACCTTCAAGTTCGTCCTTATCCTGCTGGTCGCGATCCTTGCCCTCGAACTCGTGGCCCGCAAGCTGCGTCTTCCGTCGGCCGCTTCGCTGCTCGCGGGCGGTATCGGTATCGCCTTCCTGCCCGGGGTGCCCGCAGTCAGCTTCGATCCCGAGCTGGTGCTCATCGTGTTCCTGCCGCCGCTGCTGATGGATGGCGCGTTCTACACGGTCTGGTCGGACTTCCGCCGTTACCTGGGCGGCATCCTCTGGTTGGCCATCGGCGCCGTGATCTTCACCACCCTCGCTGTGGGCCTGACCGTGCACCTCGTCGTGCCGGCCCTTCCATGGGCGGCGTGCTTCGCACTGGGCGCGGTGGTGTCGCCGCCCGATGCCGTGGCCGCCAAAGCCGTGCTCGGGAAGGTGCGACTGCCGCGCCGGCTCATGGTGTTGCTGGAAGGGGAAAGCCTGCTGAACGATGCGACGGGCCTCGTTCTTTTCCGGTTCGCGGTAGCGGCTGCCATGACGGGCGCCTTCAGCGCACAGGCTGCCGCCGTGAGCTTCGTGTTCCTCGCCGCCGGTGGCATGGCGGTCGGCGCGCTGGTCGGATTCGCGGTGGTGATGGTGTTGCGCCGCATGGATCACCTCTACCTGTCGATCGTCGCGGCGTGCCTTACGCCGTGGGCCGCTTATATCGGTGGCGAATCCATCCATGTCTCGGGCGTGATGTCCGTGGTGACCGCCGGCATCATCTTCGGCTGGTACCAGCACGATGTGTTCTCGGCCAACGTGCGGGTACGCGCCACGACGTTCTGGGCCGTGATGATCTTCCTGCTCGAGGCGCTGGTCTTCATCCTGATCGGGTTCTCGCTGCGCGGCGTAGTGGAACGGCTGGGTGGCCTGGAGAGCACGCTGCAGGCGCTGGGCGTACCGATCCTCGCCGTCCTGGCCGCCGTGATCCTGTCCCGGTTCGTCTGGATCTACGCCACGGATTACCTGCGTGGCCCGCTGGCACGACTGCGCGGGCACAAGGCCATTCCGCCGTCGGCGAAGAATTCCTTCCTGCTCAGCTGGGCCGGCATGCGGGGTGTCGTGACGCTGGCCATCGCCCTGTCGCTGCCCGATGACATGCCGGGCCGCGACCTGACGCTCGCTGCCGCGTTCGCCGTGATCCTCGTGACGGTGGTCGTGCAGGGCGGAACGATGGCGCCCGTGATCCGCTGGCTCGGACTCGACAGCGAGGCACGCGTCGATACCGCCCACCTCACGGAGGGGCAGGCCGGTGCGCTCGTCGATGCGGCACAGCTGGAAGCGGTCAAGGCGCGGGCGTACGACGCGAACGGCGTGCTGTTACACCCGCGCCTGCTGGAACAGTACTCCTATCGGGTCACCGTGGCCGAGCGCTACGCGGCAGCGCCGCAGGATTTCAGCGGCGGGCGCGAATCACACTACGACGTGATCCTGGCGGCGGTAGCGGCAGGCCGTGCGGAACTGCTTCGCCTGCACCGGTCCGGCCGCATCCACGACGAACTGCTGCATTACATCGAACGCGACCTCGACATGCAGCAGATATCGGCCGAAAACGATCGCCAGCCGCCAGCCTGATTCGACCGTCGTCCGCCCGCCCGCCCGCCGGACTGACCTGTAGGAGCGCGCCCTGCGCGCGACATCTTTTCGCGACCCCATGACAGACTTCGCGATCCCATCAGGGACTTCACGAAGACCCGTAGGGTGTCGCGAAAAGATGTCGCGCGCGGGACGCGCTCCCACGGGTGTTCCGGTCAGCGGGCCCGGAACGTCGCCAGGGTGCGCGTGATCAGCCGGTGGTCCTCGATCGAGGGCATGCCGGACACGGTGATGGCACCGATCACGCCGAGCGAGCGCAGTCGCAGCGGAAAGCTGCCCCCGTCGCTGGCATGGTCGGCGGCACACAGGCCGTAACGCTCTTCGAGCGACTGGCCCGCCTGCGCGAGCTTCATGCCTACGGCAAGCGTGCTCGTGCCAAGGGCGATCACGGTATTCCGCTTGCGCCGTACCCAGAAGGCATTGGCGATATCCGTACCGGGAAGGGCTGTGTGGAAAAGGATGCGATCGCGCAATGCGATCTCGATGGCCACCTTGCCGGCGCGTGCCAGGGCTCCCTCGCGGAGGGTGCAGCCCAGCTGCCATGCATCGTCGAGCGTGAAGCGATCGAACTGGAGCCGCGCTTCTTCCCCGGCCAGTTCTTCGAGCGTGGGATTATCTTCGAGCGTGGGATCTGCCATGCCTGTCATCTGTTCGAGGGGGACGTCCCTGATTGTAGTCAGGGGCGTCCGCCCGAATCACGCACTCAGGCGGCTGAAGACGCCTTGCCCTTGCGGGGTGTCACCGGCGGGCGGGGCGTTTCCGGCAGCGGGCTCTTGCGGTTGTGCGAATACACGTAGGAGACGAAAGCGGCGGATGACGGGTGCGGCGGTAGCTCATTCGGGTTTTTCGCGACGGGCTTCTGGAGTGTCATGCTTTTTCCACACTGGGCGGTAGCGACCCCTGACAGGCACGGCCCGGGGAGAAGAGCGTTTTGCAGACGCTATGTGAAGACCATGCGCCTTGAGGTGTTACGTGCCTGTAACGCAATCTCAACGATCGGACGATTTCTCGCGCTCGTGTGCGCTTTTGCCACGGTTCCATCGGAAACCTTCGCGGAAAAGTGCGTTAAGGTAGTTCGAGTACGGCCCGTGTTCGCCATGTCGCTCGAGATTCCATTTCGCGTCGTGGCTTGAACTTTCTTATTGCGCGTGGTTTCGCCGCGTATCCAGTACTCAGATGGGGAATCCTTGGATGTCCAGTAAAACCGAACAGATTTCAATCGATCCAAATTCAACGCCCGCGATTTCCGCGACGCTGCACATGACCCTCGTGGCCATGCTCGCCGCCATCGCGGGTGGCCTGTATGGCTACGACACGGGCATTATTTCAGGCGCACTGCTGCAGATATCGACCGAATTCCACCTCGGCCATCAGGCGCAGGAAATCGTCGCTGCCGCGATCCTCGCGGGCGCCGTCGTCGGCTCGCTGCTGAGCACGCGCCTTTCCGTGCGATTCGGCCGGCGGGGCACCATTATCGGCGTGTCGCTGGTCTACATCGTCGGCGTGCTCGCAGCCGCCGTTTCCAATGGCGCGCCGGCGCTGATCGCATCGCGCATCCTGCTGGGGCTGGCCGTAGGCGCATCGACGCAGGTCGTACCCACGTACATCGCCGAGCTGGCGCCGGCCGAAAGCCGCGGACGCCTGGTGACCTGGTTCAACGTGTCGATCGGCGTGGGCATCCTCATGGCCGCCATCGTCGGCGTCGTGCTGCAGGAATCGTGGACGTGGCGCTGGATGATCGGGGTGGCTGCCATTCCCGCGTTCCTTCTTTTCGTCGGCATGCTGTTCGCCCCGTACAGCCCGCGCTGGCTGGTCGAGCAGGATCGCCTGCAGGATGCGCGTGACACGCTCCTTCGCGTGCGTGACAGCGAACCGCAGGTGCAGCGTGAGCTGAGGCACATCCAGAGCGTGCTCGATCGCAGCGAAGCGCAGGGCAAGTCGAGCTGGAAAGACATGGGCGCGCGCTGGCTGCGTCCGGCCGTGATCGCCGGGCTCGGCGTCGCCGCGTTCACGCAGCTGTCCGGTATCGAGATGATGATCTATTACACGCCGACGTTCCTCACGCAGGCAGGCTTCGGGCATTCGTCGGCCCTGCTCGCGGCGCTGGGCGTGGCGATCACGTACCTCGTCATGACGTTCGCGGGCAAGCTCGTCGTCGACAACGTAGGCCGTCGCACGCTCACGCTGTGGATGATGCCGTTCGCGGCCATCGCATTGTTCGTGCTGGGCGCCGTGTTCCATTTCGGCATCGGCGGCGAGCACCAGGGTGCGCTGGTCGTGGCCAGCCTCATCGCTTACATGATCTTCAACTCTGGCGGTATCCAGGTCATCGGCTGGCTGGTGGGCTCGGAAATCTACCCGCTTCGCATCCGTGACCGCGCGACCGGTGCGCACGCCGCGATGCTCTGGGGTTCGAACCTGCTGCTGACCGGCACCGCGCTCTCCATGACGCACTGGCTCGGCGTCGGTGGTGCCATGTGGGTCTACGGTGGCCTGAATGTGCTCGGTTATGTCTTCGTACTCGTATGCCTGCCTGAAACCAAGGGCCGTACGCTGGAAGAGGTTGAAGAATCGCTGCATGACGGCACCTTTCTTCCTTATGCCCGCGAAAACTCCTGAGGAGCGCCCATGACGCAGTCGAATCTCGCCCGCAACCTGTCCACCGGCACCGCCGAGTGGTGGCGCCACGCCGTGATCTACCAGGTCTATCCGCGTTCGTTCGCCGATACCAACGGCGACGGCATCGGTGACCTGCCGGGCATCACCTCGCGGCTCCCGTACCTCGCGCGCCTCGGCGTGGATGCCATCTGGCTTTCGCCGTTCTATCGCTCGCCACAGCGGGATGCCGGGTATGACGTCTCGGACTACCGCGATGTGGATCCGTTGTTCGGCACGCTGGCCGACTTCGACCGCATGCTCGGCGACGCCCATGCACTGGGCCTGCGTGTCATCGTCGACCTGGTGCCGAACCACACGTCGGACGAGCACGCGTGGTTCGCCGATGCCGTGGCGACGCCTGCCGGCAGCCCCGAGCGCGCACGTTACGTCTTCCGCGATGGCAAGGGCGAAAACGGCGAGCTTCCGCCCAACAACTGGCAGAGCGTCTTCGGCGGCAATGCATGGTCGCAGGCACCGGGTGACACGCAGTGGTACCTGCATCTGTTCGACCGCAGCCAGCCGGACCTCAACTGGCAGCACCCCGACGTGCGCGACGATTTCGAGAACGTGCTTCGCTTCTGGCTCGACCGGGGCGTGGACGGTTTCCGCGTCGATGTCGCGCATGGCCTGATCAAGGCGGAAGGGCTGCCTGACTGGGCGGGGCAGGTAGCCATGGTGGAAGGCGAGGCTGGTGCGCACTCGAACCACGGGCCGATGTGGGACCAGGAAGGCGTGCACGACATCTACCGCCGCTGGCGCCAGGTGCTCGACGAATACGAAGGCGACCGCATGATGGTGGCGGAAGCCTGGGTGCATCCGCCGGCGCGGCTTGCCCGCTACGTGCGCGAGGATGAGATGCAGCAGGCGTTCAATTTCGACTACCTGCTGTCGCACTGGGATGCACAGTCGTTCCGTGACGTCATCACGCGTTCCATCGCCGTCAGCTCGGAAGTCGGCGCGCCCACCACGTGGGTGATGTCGAACCACGACACGGTGCGTCACGCATCGCGTTATGGGCTCAGCGTGCCGGGTGCGAGGCCGCGCGGCATCGACGCCGCCGGCGAGCAGCCCGACGAGCTGCTGGGGCTGCGTCGCGCGCGTGCTGCCGCGTTGCTGACTCTGGCGCTGCCGGGTTCGGCCTATGTTTACCAGGGCGAAGAGCTGGGCTTGCCCGAGCACACGACGCTCGATGCGTCGCACCGCCAGGATCCGGCGTTTTTCCGCACGAACGGCGAAGAGATCGGTCGCGACGGCTGCCGCATTCCGCTGCCGTGGAAGAGTGATCTTCCGGCCTATGGGTTTGGCCCGGGCGAGGCGACATGGCTGCCGCAGCCGGCGTCCTTTGCACGGTATGCCGTCGATCGCCAGGAGGGCAGGCGCGGCTCGACGCTCGAGCTGTATCGCAGGAGTCTTGCGCTGCGTCGCGAATACGACCTGGGCAACGGCCATCTTGTGTGGCTCGACGCAGCCGAGGGCGTCGTCGCCTTCCGCAACGGGGCGATCACCGTGCTGGTGAATACGACGGATGTCGCCGTGCCCCTGCCGAACGGCGAGGTGGTGCTTGCGAGCGAGCCCGTGGAAGACAGCATGTTGCCGGCGAACGCGGCGGTCTGGATTCACTAGCAGCGGGGTCGATTCATCCGCGCTGCAGGCGTTGCTTATACTTCGCGTTTGACCGGGAGGTAGTCATGCGCGAGAAGCGGGTTGCCATTCTGGGCGGAAGCTCCGGCATTGGCCTGAGGGTGGCGGAGCGCGTCGTCGAAGACGGCGGCTCCGTCGTGCTCGGCGGGATGGCCAATGGCTACACCACGGGCAGCACGCTGTATCCGGACGGGGGCTACACGCTCCGCTGAATGGCGATTCGGGCACATGGCCGTAACGCATGGGCGCTAGACTCGGGTAATCCCTCGCCGAATAAGGACCACCCGTGGCCGCGCAAGAGCTGATCGTGGCCTCAGGCGAACTGAGCGCCCTGCGCCTGATCGATGTCGCTTACAGCATCGACCTGGCACAGGCGGAGAGCCTGTGGGCCGATCGTGCGGAAGGCGCCTTCAGCCGCTCGCACCTTACCGGAACACCGCCGAAAGCCGTGGCGTTCGGGGTGGCACCCTTGTGGCTGTCGCTGGGTGATGTCGAACTCACGCTGGGGCGCCACCGTGTCAAGGTCGCGCTCTCGGTGCGCCTGTATGACTTCGGCGTGGCGGCGCTCGCGGCCCGCATCCATGTCGAGCAGCAGCCGTGGAGCCAGTTCGTGGCCGATTTCGACGGGCTCGACCGCGTGCTCGGGCCTTCGGCATCCAAGGATTTCTGGACCGATCTGCTGGCACGTGTGCGCGAGATCATTCATCCCGCGCTGGAGCGTCCCGCGTCAGACGCCTCGCTCGACGAGGATTACCTGATCGGCACGGTGCATGCGTTTGACGAGCCCATGGATGCCGCGACCCTGAAGGAGCGCGTGGATCTGACGGCGCTTCTGTCCGGCGAGAAGCGGCGACTGTCGGCCGCGTCGAAGAAGGAACTGCTGTCACGCAGTTTCTCCTATTACGCCGACGATCTCGTGGTACTCACCTGGGATCGCGCCTTCATCTATGAACCCAGGAAGGAATCCGACGTGGCCGACGTGATCGAGGTGGCGAACGCGCAGCTCGTCGAGTTCCTACTACGACACGTTGCTCGACGATGAGCTGCCGCTGATGTACGACCGTGTGGAAAACGCACGCAGCGCGCGTTCGCTCTTTGCCTCGCGCCGCTTCGCGCAACTGGCGCGGCGCCTGTACACGCTGGTGGCCGAGGTCACGGAGCTGACGGAACGCGTGGATAACGCGCTGCAGGTCACGGAGGATGTCTACCTTGCGCGCGTCTACAGCACCGCACTGGGGCTGTTCCGCGTCCCGACGTTGAGTGCCTCGGTCGATCGGAAACTGGCGATCATTCGCGATACGTATGCAGCGCTGTACGACGAGGCGTCGGGTCATCGGGCCGAGGTGCTGGAGATAGCGGTGGTGCTGCTGATCACGCTGGAAATCGCAATCACGTTGTTTCGTTGATGATGCAGTTCCGTGGTAGACCCGCCCTGTGTAGGAGCGCGCCCCGCGCGCGACATCCTTTCGACCCATGCCCCCATCTCACGCGTGGTTTCGGAGACGGCCGCGAGAAGATGTCGCGCGCGGGGCGCGCTCCTACGCTGGCTCGCCTTCTGCTGCAGTCACTCGCGCTCCAGGCGCTCCAGCAGCTGTCGTGCATGGAACAGGCGATTGCGCCGGCGCTCAGGATGTCGATCCTGCAGAATGCCGCGACTGACCAGCGTATCGATGGCGCCGGCCGCTGTCGGGAAAGATGTGTCGAGAAGCGCTGCCAGCTCATTGACACTGGTGATGGGGTGCCCCAGCAGCAGACGGGGCACTTTCAGGACCAGGGCATCCTTCCGAATGTCCGCAAGCCGGAGCATCCAGTCGTCGGCGATTGCATTCATGTCGCGTGCGATGGATAGCGATGTGTCACATGCGTTGACAATGGCGTTGCACAGGAACGTCGTCCACGGGTCCCACTCGTTGCGCAGCTGGACGGCGGCGAGTGCATCGTAATATGCATGCCGGTACCTCAGAAGGTAGCCCGAAAGGTAAAGGGCCGGATAGCCCGCTTCAACCAGCATCAGCGGCATGAGAAGTCGCCCGACACGACCATTGCCGTCGACGAAAGGGTGAATCGTCTCGAAGTGTGCATGCGTGATGGCGAGTCGCGACACGATGGATATTTCGCCGAACTCGTCTTCATTCATGGCGTAACGAAGCATCGACGATTCCAGCTCCCGCATGCACGCATCGATGGCGGACGGGGGCGGCGGAACGAATATCGCATCTTCTATCCGTCCTGCACCAATCCATGCCTGCACCTGCCGCCACTCACCGGGGCGCACGTGCGCGCCATTGTCCTGTATGAGCATCTGGTGCAGACGTTGCACGAGTCGTAGTGAGAGGCCGGTTGGCGGCGTCGCGCGCACATCGACCAGCGCTTCTGACAGCGCAGTGACGTATCGCTCTGTTATCCGCATGTCGGGACTCGAGCCATCGGCTCCGCAGGTGGCTTCGTACTCGAGGAGTTCCGGCAGACGTGTCTGTGTCCCCTCGATCTGCGAACTATGCACCGCTTCTCGTCGTGCGAGCGTTCGCGTAATCAGGTCTGTGTTTGGCAATCGGCCTGCTTCAGCCTGTAGACGCCCTAGTGCTTCGTGGGCCCTCTGGATGGCGGCAACGGTTTTCGTCGTGAGCGGAAGCATACGCAGGGCAGGGGGAGGCACCAGCGCCTTGCAATGCGTGTACGGCTCATCACATTTGACGAGGTTACGCTGGCGATCAGGACTCAGGTCGGTGCGGCGCATGGTCGGCAGGCCGGCATAGTAAGATTTAATAACCTTATTCGTTATTAGCCTTTATGGCAATATCCTTTAATAAGGTGTCGGCTTGTTAAAGGTTGGCGGCTACGTTTTTCGGTCTGGACGCAGCCCTTTAAGAAGACGGTCCTTGTGCGGTAGCGGGCCTTGTCAGGGACAGTCCTGCCGGGGACAGCCTGGCCTGGGATAGCCTTCGCGAAAAGATGTCGCGCGCGGGGCGCGCTCCTACTGTTGTCCGGGGTTTTCAGATGGTGCGAGGGCTTTGACGTGACCTTGAGAGATGCACTTCCAGAACAGGGTGGGGTTCGCCTCGGGCTAGCCTTCGTCCTCCTCTTCTTCGTTATCGGCGGGGTCTTCCATTTCACGAAGACGGCGCTCGAAATGTCCATCGTGCCGCCCTGGGTGCCGGAGCCGAGACTCGCCGTGCTCGTCAGCGGTGTCTGCGAGCTGCTGGGTGCCGTGGGGCTCCTCGTTCCGGCCTCGCGGCGCTTTGCCCTATGGGGCCTGTTTGCCCTGGTGATCGCGGTGACGCCCTGCCATGTCTACATGCTGCAGTACCCGGGGCGGTTCCCGGCGGCGCCGTACTGGGTACTTGTACTGCGACTTCCGCTTCAGGCAATCCTGCTCTGGCTCATCGGGTGGCTGGCGCTGCACCCGGCAACCCGTCGCCCGAGCGTCACCGGGTCTCTGCCGGCAGTAGGGGAGTGACGGCGCGGGCGGGTGACCGACCCAGGTGAGTGACGACCTCGAGGGGCGACGACCCCGAGGAGCGACGATCCCGCGGAGCGACGACCCCGAGGAGTGACCGATCCAGGTGAGTGACGCTTCCTGCACGACCGCTTCATGGCATCCGTGCGACACGACGGTGATTGAAGATGCGCAGGTCGCGCCAGGAGTCCGCAATGCCGCTTATGAAACATGCCGCCGCCCGATACACCGTTGCCGCGGCTTTTGCTCTTGCCTGCACAGGTGTCTATGCGCAGGCGCAGGATGGCAAGGGTATCGAGGTCAAGAAGCAGACGGCGGCCTCGTCGCCGCAGACCGTCGTGGAAACGCCGCGATCGCGCGACGAAGAGAAGGAGCATCACGTGTTAGATGCCACCAACACGAAGCGCTATCCTACGGACCACTCGTTGCCGCGTGATGGCTACGGTGTTCCCGTGCCGCAGCCGCCACCGGGGCAGGGCACGAACAGCAGCACCGACGCCATGCGGGCCGCCGACAAGAAACATTGACAGCAGGGAAATCGAAGATGGGAAAGTCGGGGTCGTGCGGCGCATGTCGCGAGGGCCATGGGTTCGAGCGCGACATCACCATGGCCTTCCAGCCGATCGTGGATGTATCGACCCGGACCGTCTTCGCCCATGAGGCGCTGGTGCGCGGCGTGGATGGCGCCACGGCGGAGGAGGTGCTTGCCTCCGTGGACGCGACCAACCAGTACGCTTTCGACCAGGCCTGTCGGGTGAAGGCGATCGAATGTGCCGTGGAGTCGCGCCTGCCCGCGCTGGTGTCGATCAACTTCATGCCCAACGCGGTCTACAACCCGGCACACTGCCTGCGGGCGACGATGGCAGCGGCCGAGCGCATGCAATGGCCGCTGTCCCGCGTCATCTTCGAAGTAACCGAGCACGAAGAGATCGCGGACCATGCCCACCTGCTGTCCATCCTCGAGACGTATCGTGCGTCCGGTTTCCTCACGGCGATCGACGATTTCGGTGCAGGGTATGCCGGGCTCAACCTGCTGGCCGACTTCCAGCCCGATATCGTGAAGCTGGATATCGGCCTCGTGCGCGGGATCGACGGGCACCGGGTACGCCAGCGGATCGTCTCCCACATGGTCGGCCTGTGCGATGAGATCGGGGTGCGCGTGCTTGGCGAGGGTGTGGAAACGGCTGCCGAATCGGCGGCCCTCCGGGATCTAGGCGTGATGCTCCAGCAGGGGTACGTGTTTGCGCGCCCCGCCGTCGGGCCGGCGCCGGTGCCGGTGTTTCCGGCGTAAGGCGACCCCTCGGCAGAGCCTGTGGGGGAAGGCCTGAGCCCGCCGCCCGCCTGTTTCGGTCATTCATTTCGTAAGCCACCGCTCGCGTATCGCCGCAGCCTGGTGGCTGATGGCCTCGATCTGCTCCGGCGACAGCCTGTCGAGCGAGCGCCACTGGAGTGCCGCACGCGGGTGGTTCCAGAAGCGCGCCTTGTGCCGCGCGAGGAAATCCCAGTAAAGCGTGGTGAACGGGCACGCATCGTCGCCCACGGCGAGGCCGGGCTTGAACCGGCAGCCACTGCAGTAGTTGCTCATGCGGTCGATATAGCGGCCTGATGCCGCATAGGGTTTGGACACCATGCGACCGCCATCTGCGAACTGGCTCATGCCTAACGTGTTCGGCGCCTCGACCCATTCAACGGCATCGACGTAAATCGCCAGGTACCACTCATGGATGAGTCGCGGCCGGACGCCGAGCAGCAGGGCAAGGTTGCCGGTGACCATCAGCCGCTGGATGTGGTGGGCGTAACCCGTCTGGAGCGTCTGGCCGACGACTTCAGCCACGCAGTTCATATCGGTCTTCCCCGTCCAGTAGAAGTCGGGAAGATCGGTGTCCGCGCCGAGCGCATTGCTGTCGAGCAGTCGCTGCGGTGCCAGCCAGTAGACGCCGCGAATGAATTCGCGCCATCCCAGGATCTGCCTCACGAAGCCCTCCAGCGAGGCCAGTGCAACTTCGCCCTTCCGGTAGCGGGCGAGGGCGGCGTCGACGACCTCGGTTGGCGACAGCAGCCGCAGGTTGAGACAGGTCGAGACACGTGCATGGTAGAGGTACGGTTCGCCCGTCCACATTGCATCCTGCCAGTGACCGAAGGCGGGCAGGCGGTGGTCGAGGAAGTCCTGGAGGGCCGCGAGGGCGTCATCGCGGGTCACCGGCCAGTCGAAGGTGTCGGTCGTGCCGGGGTGCCCCGCGAAAACCGATTCGACGTCGGCGATCGCCCCTCGCGTGATGGCGTCGGGCGCGAAGCCCTTCGGCCTCGGCACCCATCCGGGTCCCTGTCTGCCGAAACTCGCGCGATTCTCGCCGTCGTAGTTCCACTTGCCGCCTTCGGGCTTGCCATCGTCCATGAGGATCCCGTGGCGCTGTCGCATCCACCGATAGAACACTTCCATCCGGAGCTGTGTCTTGCCTTTCGCCCAGTGGGCAAAGTCGTCGGCGGACACCATGAAATGCCGGTCCGGGCGTTCGACGTAATCCACGCCAGCGCGCCCGGCCACCGCCTTGATGCCTTCGCGAAGCCGATGTTCGCCCGGCCGCACGACGAGCATGCGCTGCGGCTCGAGTTGCTCGACGTGCAACGCGAGCAGTTCGACGAGGTCGTCGGGGCCCGGGTCGGCAAGTGCCGTATAGCGAAGGGGAAAGCCTTCGTCGCGCAACCGTGCCGCGAAGTGGCGCATGCCGGCGAGGAAGAGGGCGCTTCGCGCCTTATGCGACCAGACATGCTCCGACTCACCGCGACGCTCGGCCATCCAGACGACATCGGTCGCAGGATCGAAATCGTCGAACACCTGCGAGTCGAGGTTCAGCTGGTCGCCGAGGATGACGATGAGGTGGCGCATGGGCTGGCACTTCCTGCTGGCGGTCGTGGCAGTGCAGCAGGCGAGGTGTCAATCGGGGGAGAAAAGCACGTCGCAAAAATCCTTAAAAACCGGACTTTCTCGCCTGCGCTGACAGACAGCCCTTGCGGCTTTTTGCTATGGTCATTCCGTTGCCTGCGCACATGCGATTCGAATTCCGCAGGCAACCATCGCTCACCATCGGTGAGAGTCACGCGCCAGGGGGTGCCGCAAACACCCCAAGGCGCGCTAACCATCAACCAAGAAGGATTTGATTAATGGCTACCCCAGATCATACGGTACCCGCACGCCCGCCGACTCCCTCAGGTGGCAACTGCAACGGAAACCGGGCGCTGCACCGACCTCGCAGACACGGTTGAAGAACCGCGGCGCCTGCCGGAAAAGTGAGAGTTATCTCAGCCGATACCTACCCGGCGCGTAGGCGCGTGGGCCGGTAACGCCAGCAGCGCGCCGTCACGAACATCATCAATCACGCCGCCCGGCGCCCGTTCACGGGCAGCCGTTGTACCCGCGAATCCGTTTGATCGAGGTACGCCGTTGCCTGGCACGGCGTGCCTCACCTGGAGAGCGGGGCAGGGTCGGCAGCAACAGGGAGAGCACCATGGAAGACACGAAGCACGGCGAGGCGATGAACGACGATGAGCGGGTCGGCGATATGGGTCGCGACAGCGCCCGGAACGCCGCGCGAGAGACTGCGCGCGAGACTGCACGCGATACCGCACGCGAGACCGCACGCGACACTGCCCGCGACACGGGCCGCGACAAGGGCCGCGACACCGGGCGGGAGACCGCCCGCGCGGGGACGCTCGTCGGCTTGCACACAGACCCGGATGCGACTTCGCATGAGTTGGTGAACGAAGCCACCGAATGGCTTCAATACGCCTGCGCAATGACCAGCATGCTGTCGGAGATGATCAGCGAAGCCGACGTGGAAAACATCGTGAACCACCCGCGCCTGGCCACCGCGCTCGACGGCATCGGCGCCATGACCAACCTAGGCATGCTGTGCGCGGCCGAGGCACATACGCGGATGTGCTGGGAGCGGGCGATGGCGCAGCGGCTGGTGCCGAGGACGAGGTAGGTCGTAGTTCGGAAAGCGGGCAGGCTCTTCGTTCGGTGGCGTCGATTCTATGGGCGAATGGCCGTGTGGAAGCTGACGCGTCGCCCGCCGATTATCCGAAACGCTGTTAGCCCGGCGGGACACTTCCTCGGTGTGCCTTCATCACTCGGCTGGATAGGAGCGTACGCCAATGGCGAGCGTGCACCGACACGCTAGGTGCCGGACTAGCGCGCTGTCGCGGCGCGTCTCGTCTGCATCTTCCGTCGCATGAATTCGACGGCGCGCCTCTGCAATGACGGCACTTACCACGATCCCGTGCACCCAAGTTATAGAAGAATCCCTAAAAACTCGTCCAAACGTGATTGATGCGACCTGGTTCAAGGGACGACGATTTGCTTGTTGAAGCATGGACCGAAGACGGCAATGATCGTCTCAATCGGTGGCGCGATGGTCGAGGCGCCAACTTTTTCACCATCCCAAGACTTGATCCCATACCCGACGGCCACGCCCTTCCCAACATTGGCGCCGTCCGATACAGCTGAGCAGTTTTGATCGGGCTGGCGCGGGCCGGACCACGCATCTGGAATTGATAGGGAACCGATATGAAGAGGTTTATTGCGCTAGCGCTGCTGGTGTCTGGCAGTGAGGCTATGGCGGGCGAGTATTACTACACGATAGACAAAGATGGGTCGGACGCGACGACCCCGCATTACGTCTCGGCGGACGCCGCGTGCAAAGTGGTTTACGCAAAAGATATGGCCGGCCCGCCGCCAGGCGTTGACGCCGACACGCCGCTGCCTTACGAGGCGCCCCATGTTGCACTGTCATTCCCCCCGAAGACCGAATTGTGGAGTTGCAGCGTGAACTGGACGAGCTCCCAGTATGGCGGAACGTACGCATATGGCCACGGCATCTTTCGGAACGGCGACAACTGCACATCGGAGCAGGTCTACAACCCGATGTCAGGGTACTGCGAAGCGCCGGACCAGGAAGAGGACCGTAAGGAGTTGGGTGACCCGACGAATCCCGTGAGTGTTGGCTTCGCATCGTGCGGTGACCCCGTCAGCCCGGCAAATGGCAATGTGTTCGAGACCGAAACGGACTTTGCGGACAAAGACGGCGAGCTTCGTTTCTCACGAAGCTACAACAGTCGAGGTGATGCGGGCTGGTCGACGACGTTCAACACCCATTTTTATGCTGACACCGATGCCAACTCACGGGGCGGTGTCGTCCTCTTCGAGGACGGTCGAACCGCTCTCTTTGTTACGCGGAATGGCGTCCTCGTGCCCGACGGTGGCGAACTCGGCACACTTGTTCGTCATGAGAACGCTTGGGTCTATACGTCACCGCTCAACGAGGTGATGACGTTCGATGCACAGGGACGCATTGTCCTCTGGCAGAAGGCGGATGGTCGTGCGACGACGGTAACTTATGGCATGACGCCCGCCCGCGATACCGTGATGACAATAACTGACTCGCTTGGTCACCAGATGGTTTACACGACCCACTACGGGTGGCCGTTGTCGTTGGTCGTTGGAGACCTGCGTATCGACTATACGGTCGATGCTTCGTTCCGGATAACTGGGGTAAAGAAGACATGGCCTGGCCACGGCACGACACGGAGCTACCTGTATGAGGACGCCGTTCATCCTGAGCTACTGACGGGCGTTATCGATGAGCGAGGCGTTCGCGTCAGTACCTGGGCGTACGATGCCGACGGCCGGGCGTTGTCCGCCGCGATGGCAGGTGGAAAGGGTGCATTCGCATTTGCCTACAATGCAGACGGCTCGACGACGGTGACCAACCCGCTTGGCCATCCTGTCGTATACCGCTTTGATGTCGTCCAGGGGGCCAGGCGCATCACATCCATCGAAGGCGAGCCTGTCGCCGGCTGCCCCGCGTCGAATTCTACGTTCTCATACACCGCAAACGCCCAGCTCGACAGCCGGACCGACGCGCTCGGACATGTGACCACGTTTGACTACGATCCCCAAGGTCGCGAAACCAGACGCGTAGAGGCCAAGGGAACGTCCAGCGAGCGGGTGACCAATACGACCTGGGACGGGACCAGCTTCAGGCCTGCGACGGTGACAACTTCCGACCGCGCCATGACTTACACCTATGACAAGCAGGGCCGGCTGCTTTCCGCCCAGATCCATTCGGCAACGGAATGACGACCATGAAAAATGGATTGCGCTGGACACCGCTCGCCCTTGGGCTTATGAGCGCCTTGGCCCATTCGGCAACGGTGGACCGGGTGTCGACCGTGACCTACAACACCAAGGGGCTCATCGCGACCATCGATGGCCCGAGGACGGATGTCCCGGATATCACGACGTACACCTACGATGCGCAAGGCCGTCTCGCGACCGTGACGGATGCCTTGGGGCACGTGACTAGTTATGACACTTACGACACCTACGGCAATCCCGGTAGGGTGGTGGATGCCAACGGCATCGTCACATCCATGACCTACACACCTGAAGGCTGGCTTGCGAAGACGGTGCGAGACGTTGCCGGTGCACCGTCGACGACAACCTTGACCTATGACGCCGTCGGCAACGTCATCGAGAGCCAGGATGCCGACGGGGTCATTCTCAAATATACGTTTGACGATGCAAGTCGCCTGACCGACATCACTGACGGATCAGGGAATCGCATCCACTACACTCTGGACCTTGCCGGCAACCGGACAAAGGATGAGATCTTTGATGCCAGCGGTACATTGAGGCGCTCGGTATCCCGGACGTTCAACAGCCTGGGACAGCTGCTCACTGTGGCCGATGCACTCAACCGCACGGTGCTGGCTTTTGACCCGATCGACGGGTACGACGCGGAAGGCCATGCTGTACACAGCGCCGATGCAAAGGGCATCCAGCGCAAACGAGGTTACGACGCGCTCAACCGGCTTGTCAGCACAATTGACGATTACAACGGGAGCAACACCGCCACGGCTAACACGCAGACGGTGTCAACGTATGACGCAAGCGATAACCTCGAAGCGGTTAGCGACCCGTCGAGCCTCAATACCATCTATGACCACAACGGACTTGGCGATCTCACCGGTATTCATAGCCCGGACACCGGCACGACCACATTTACGGTGGACGCGGCCGGGAACCGGTTGACTCAGAAGGATGCCCGTGGCGTGGTCACGACCTATGCCTACGACCCCCTGAATCGACTGTTGTCGGCTTCCTACACGGACGCGTCGTTGAATGTCGCCTACCACTACGACGAAGCCAATACGGTCACCGGGTGCGCCGCATCAGCGCCCATCGGCCGGTTGACGCGCATCGTCGAGAAGGCGGTCACGACCACCTATTGCTACGGCCCGCGCGGCAACGTCGTGCAGAAGAAACAGACGCAGGGCTCAGCCACGGACACCCTTGGCTACACCTACAGCCTGGCTGACCGGGTATTGACCGAAACCCGACCGAGCGGAGCCGTGGTGCGCTACGGACATGACGCGCTGGGGCAGGTCAACGGCGTCTGGGTGACGCCGATGGGCAGCGGAGAACAGGCGGTGGCAAGCGACTTCAACTGGTTGCCGTTCGGTCCGGTGTCGTCGTATACGCTCGGAAACGGCCAAGCCGTGGCCCGGGCCTATGACGCCAACTACATGGTGACGGACATCGTATCCCCGGCCTTGGAATTACATTTTGGCCGGGACGAGATGGGCAACATCACCGGTGTCAGTGAAGCGGGTGGCGGTTCGGCGAGCTATGGCTACGATGCCCTCTACCGGCTGAGCTCGGTCAATGACGCAGGCGGTAATGCTGTTGAGGCGTATACGTATAACCAGACTGGCGACCGGACGAGCAAAACCGGCCCTGGGCTTGCAACGGGCGCTTATACCTATCAGGCGGGGACCCATTGGCTGACGTCTATCGGCACGTCGTCCCGGACCTATGATGCCAGCGGCAATACGACCGGAAATGCGGCAGCCGGCCAGGGTTGGGGATACGGGTACAACGGGCGCAATCGCATGACGGTAGTTCAGCAGAACGGGACAACGGTCGGTAATTACGTCTACAACGCCAACGGGGAACGGGTTTTGAAGACTGCCGGTTCGGTAGCGACTCGTTTCGTTTACGGGAAAGAAAACCGACTCATCTCCAAGCTCGGCGGAACGACGGTTCGTGACTACGTCACCGTGGGCGGAGTGCCGCTGGCTGTGGCCGACGGTACATCCCTCGGCTTTATTACCGCGGATGGACTCGATACGCCTCGCGTGGTTACATCATCGACAGGCGTGGTGCTCTGGGCATGGCCATACGCGAGCAATCCTTTCGGTGAACGTGATCCGGTGTCAGCCGTTGGGTATGTCTTGAATATGCGTCTCCCCGGTCAGTATGCCGACGGGGAGGCGGGCATGAAAGACAATCTGAACCGGACGTTCGATGCTGCAACGGGCCGCTACCTGCAAAGTGACCCGGTAGGGCTTGCCGCCGGGCCGAGCACTTACAACTATGCCGGGGCGCGGCCGCTGTATTTCGCCGACCCGGTAGGTCTGGCGAATATTCTGGTGGGTGGCAATGCGTCCCTGATCGCTGTGGGAGGGGGAAGCGTCGCTGGCGGCCTTTACCTCAGCTACACCGCCGGACAGGGTCTGGACGTGGGCTTTTATGGCTCCGTGAGTGGCGGGATTGGTGTCAACATTGGCCTCGGTGTGTCCGGTGGCTACGTGCCGGGGGAGGCTGACAACATCAGTGGCATAAGCCTCGATGTGACGGCAGGGTATGGGCCGTTCTCCGGCACTGTGAGCGAATCGGTCAGTGCCAATCCATCCACAAGTTATACGGGCGGAGCTGGCATCGGCCTGCCGGCAGCGGGTTCTTTGACGGCAACGCGGACCGGTCACATTGGTATCCGCGACGGCATCAAATTGCTTAAGCGTGTCACCGTTGGCCAGTCATGTCGCAGCGCGACGGGCCCCGCCGGAATTGCCCCGAACTTCGCGTATCCTGGCCTGTGGTAATGCAGTACACAGAGGGTTCAACGGTGTTCTTTCTCGTGATATTTGTGGTGTCCTTCGCCTCGGCCCTCGGGTGCTGGTGTCTTGTTGCCGTATCGCTTGTTGGTGTCGTTCGCAACTTCAAGGATGGTTCGGATCGTTTTTCAAGGCAAACGTTGTGGAATCCCATCAATGCTCTTGCCAACGCGCGCCTACTCAATGACCGAGGGCTGCAGTGGCGCCGCAGGGTTTTTGGCGGTGGGCTCGGCTTTTTGGGCAGTTGCGCGATTGGTACGGCCGCGCTTCTCTGCCTGCGCTGTATGGCCACAAATGCGTAGCATTAACGACCCTGCACATGCTTGTTAGGTTCAGACTGGCTCGATGTGAGAGCCATGCGTGGCTAGAGTCAACCCGCCATGGTCTGCGTATAAGTCGCGCGCCCATCAAGTTCTCAACAGCGCATCTTTTGCAAACGATGGGATCGCCATCGGTGCGTGCAGCCGAGATAGGCTACGATCGCTTCAACATAGGGAGGGGAAGGGATGTCAAGGACGTGCATCATCTGCGGCCTGCCGGCTTCGTCGCGAGAGCATCTGTTTCCGGCCGCCTTGGGTGGGCGGCGAACAAACAAGGGCATCTACTGCCACGATCACAATAACGCCTATGGGCCCGTGCTTGAGCCACTGGTCGCGCAACTCGCGTTCTTCAATGCGCAACTGAATGTCGTAGGGGACCGAGCCAACGCGGTTCGCCCTGTGCCGTTAATCGAGAAAGAGACCGGCCGTAGGGTACTCGCGACGGGTAGCTCCCTCCGTGTCGAAGGGCCCGCGCTGATGCGCGCGGCCGAGATGATCGATAACGGTCCCGTTCGCAGGGTCGCAGCGTTTGATCAAGCACAGGCGGCTCGAGCAGCTTCGGAGGCCAAGGCTGGGGGCGAGCCGCCGCACCGGGTGCTTCGATCTCCGCAGCACGTGGGTACCCTCCACGGGACCATGTCGTTCGGCGGACCGGAGGGACTGCGGGCCATTGCCTACGTCGCCCAAACCCACTTTGCTCAGGCGTTTCCAGAGTTGGTACGGACCGACGCGTTTTCGCCCTTAAAGGACTACACGCTCAACGGAAGCGGCCCCCCGCTCGCATGGTGGTGTTTTGCGCCGGTGGAAGAGTTGGGGGCAAATCGGTTCGCCTTCGGTCACCGGATCGTGGTGGGGGTAGATGCCAGTTCCGCAGTGGCCTTCGCACAGGTCAGCTTGTTTTCGGCACTCCACTTCAACGTTATCTTAGGCAGCGTTCGCGAGGAATCGTCACGCACGAGAGTGACCGACATCGACCCGCTTGCCCCATATCCACCCCACGACCGCGTGGAGTGGAACGCCGGAGCGCTGGTCGATGTACCAAGGCACTCGCCCGATCCGGTGACGGCGCTGCGGTTTGCCCTGGAAAGTGGTCAGGTGGCCGCCGCCATCAACGACCTTATGGCGCGCGTCCAGGACCACAACTTGAAGATGGAGGCCCTTCAACTCTTTAACGATCTGCTGACGATTGCTTCCGTGGTGGAGAATGAGTGCGTCACGCTTATTGCCGAGCGACTGCGTCGCCACGAGCGCCGCATCGTGTTCCTGATGGAGCACGTGGTTGACGGATTGCAACAAGACGGTGCGGATCCGCTGATGAAAGCGATGGCAGAAATTTTGAGGCCATTGGTTGCCCGAAACCCTTATCGGCCGAGCGGTCTGGCTCCCGAGGCGGAGCGCATGGCAAGCATCTGCACGCGGGCATTGGCGACGCAGTTGGACTGTGACCTGAAGTCAGGAGCATTGACCCTCGAGCGCGTCGTGGCGCTGCTGGGGCATGGGATTGGAGCAGCTATCGTGAGCCATGCAATGGCCACCGACCTTTTCGGGGAGGGACTTCTTGCCCCCTTGGTTGTCTGACTATCTTACGCGCACGCGTCGAGCGCAGCGCTCAGTCGTAGAGAGAGCTGGCAACGGGAGGTGTAACGCGGGTTTTTTCAACGAATCAGCGAAGTGCTGTTACGCCCTCCATCACGAAATCATTGCGATGCAGCTATCGGGCGCATGTCAAGCACCTTTTCGCGACGGGTGATGCCAAGCCATCCAGGGGCATGACGAGGTAAAAGGACCCTAGTGAGGGCTGCAGAACGACCGGCACGAAGTGCCGGGCACGGAGCCGAACCGGCGTGTCATCAAATGCGGATTTGGCACAACTGATACCCCGATTGATGCCCTAGAAATCAATCGAGAAAAGAAAAAAACCCCTTGCGAAACAAAGGGTTTTTTTCTTTATATGGTGGAGATGGCGGGAGTCGAACCCGCGTCCGAAGGCGTTTAATCCCCAGCTCTACATGCTTAGCTCACCGTTAAGTCTCGTCCGCCGACAGCACGGTGTGCGAAGCGCACCGGCGGACATGCCTGATTGATTTAGCGTCGGACCCACAGGTGGAGAGTCTTTCGGCGGTCTCATGATAGTGACCCTACACCGGCGAGCATGAGCACAAGACCGGTTCGGGGGATGGCCTTTTTTAGGGGCCGGACAGCTTAGGCGGCGAGAGCCACCGAGTTGTCACCGTAGTAGTTGTCATTGGCAACTATATGTTTTGCTGCTGGTTTAACGAGGAAAGCTGCCCCCTCGGCATGCACCAGGCAATCGCACTACCCCCGTCGAAACCAGTACATCCCCGGGGAAACACGTTGTCTGCGTACTCGATCAGTATATGGGCGGGGCGCCTCAGTCACAATGGGCGGCGCCCGACCGTTCAGGTCAGCCCATGCGGTTGTGGGCGCGCATGACCCGCTGCTTGTCCACGGCCCACTCGCGTTCCTTCTCGGCCGTGCGCTTGTCGTGGTCCTGCTTGCCCTTCGCCAGGCCGATCTCGCACTTCACCTTGTTGTTCTTCCAGTACAGCGCGGTGGGGACGAGGGTGTAGCCTTTGCGCTCGACGGCACCGATGAGGTTGTCGATTTCCTGGCGGTGAAGCAGCAGTTTGCGCGTGCGCCGGTCGTTGGCGATCACGTGCGTCGATGCGCTGATCAGGGGCGGAATCTGGGCGCCCACGAGGAAGACCTCGCCATACTGGATGATCGCGTAGCAGCCTTCGCCGAAATTGATGCGGCCAGCCCGCAGCGACTTCAGTTCCCACCCCTCGAGCGCGATACCGCATTCGAAGCGCTGGTCGATGTGATATTCGTGGCGCGCGCGCTTGTTCAGCGCGATGGTGCCGCGGCCTTCTTTTTCCGTGTCCTTCGGTTTCGCTTTTGCCATGTCCGCTAAAATCGGTGCATCGGATCCCTGATACAAGGCCGGCGGGTCCGTGAGCCGGCAAAATGAGACGAGGTCACAATGATTGAAATCCGCCGCAGTGCGATCGTGCCGTTCACGCCCGCGCAGATGTTCGACCTGGTCAACGATGTGGAAGCATACCCAAAGCGCTTCGGCTGGTGTGATTCCGCCACCGTGATCGAGCGGGAAGACACCATGCTGTTGGCCCGGCTCGATCTCCGGTTCGCCGGGCTGAAGCAGAATTTTACCACCCGCAACACCATGGTTCGGCCGGAGCGCCTGACCATGAAGTTCGTGGAAGGCCCGTTCCGTTCACTCGATGGGGTCTTTACCTTCCAGGCCCTGGGTGACCTGGGCTGCAAGATATCCCTCGCACTCGATTTCGACTACGCCGGCCTGGGTGGCAGCGTGCTGAAGATGGGCTTCCAGCAACTGGCCAACCGCATGGTCGACGACTTCTGTGACGAGGCGCGCCGGCAGTATGGCTGAGATAGGCGTGGAGGTAGCGTACGCAGGGCCCGAAGGGCAGGTCGTCCTCGCCCTGCGGGCCGAGTACGGCATGACCGCCTGGGAGGCGGTGACATCCGTACGCTCCGGGCTGCCGGCGGGCGTCGTGCCTTCACCGGAACGGATCGGCATCTACGCCCGCAAGGCTGCACCGGATCAGGTGCTCGAGGACGGCGACCGCGTCGAGCTGTATCGCCCGCTCACCCTCGACCCCATGGAAGCAAGAAGGCGCCGCGCAAAGCGCGGCGCCTGAGTTTCCCGGTCTGGCACGAGCCTGCCCCGGCAGAGGCCGGGCCCGGAATTACTTCTTGTCGTCGTCCGACGAGCCACTGCCGCCGCCGAAGATGCCACCGTCGTCCTTCTTGCCGTCGTCCGCGCTGGTGTTCTTGTCACCCTGCGCGCCACCGGTCGGGTTGGCCTTGTACTTCTCCGAGTCCTTCAACAGTGCCTTGGCGTCCTGGGCAAAGAAATCGCCTTCGGTGCGCACCAGCGTATCGTTGTTGAAGGTCAGGGTCAGCGTACGGCTGGTCATCTTCTGGCCACGATGCGAGAAGGTGGAGACGTAGTCCCAACGATCCTGGTCGAACGGGGACGTGACGGAAGGGGTACCCAGCAGCACGAGGACCTGGCGCTTAGTCAGGCCGGGCTGCAACTGGTCGACGTTCTTCTTGTCGAGCAGGTTGCCCTGCTGCACGTCGGGGGTGTAGATGAGGCCACAGCCCGCGATGGCGGTTGCCATCATGGCCAAACCCAGCGTGCGGATGAGCTTATGCATGCGTAGTAACGTCCGGATCGTGAAGCCTGCGATGATACACTAAGCGCCTGATGGCACCGCGAGAGGGTCGAAATGGACCAGGAAACAAAAGAGCTCCGTAAAGCGGGCCTGAAAGTCACCCATCCACGCATGCGGATCCTGCAGATCTTCGAGGAGGGTGGCGAACGCCATTTCACCGCCGAAGATATCTACAAGCGCCTGCTTGCGAACCAGGAGGACATTGGTCTTGCCACGGTCTACCGGGTACTGACCCAGTTCGAAGCGGCCGGCATCGTCATGAAGCACAACTTCGAAGGCGGGCAGGCCGTTTATGAACTCGATCGTGGCAAGCATCATGACCACATGATCGATGTGGACAGCGGCAAGGTCATCGAGTTCATTAGCGAGGAGATCGAACGCCTCCAGCACGAAATTGCGGATCGCCACGGTTACGTGATCGAAGACCACAGCCTGGTGCTTTACGTGCGGCCCAAGAAGAAGCGCTGAGACGCTTCTTCCAGACGCGAGATCGAGAGAAAGGGGCCCGTCGGGGCCCTTTTTCATTGCGCCTGGTCTGGTTTGCGGGAGCGCGCCCTGCGCGCGACAGCCTTTCGCGACGACCTGTAAGTGCTCGCGAAAGGCTGTCGCGCGCAGGGCGCGCTCCCACCGGAACAGGGTGCGGCCTGTAGTTCCAGGCAAAAAAAAACGCCGCTGGCGGACTCCTGTCCACCAGCGGCTTGATCCGGAGTTTCCATGGCTCGTGAATCGCGAGTTGCTCGCAAGATCCACGTGTCACCACTTCGCACCGGCGAGGCTGACATCCTGTCGCCTCATCAGGTCGATCGTCCCCACGACCGACCTGGGCTCACCGTCTCTCGACGGCGGCTCCCCCACATCGATGACAAGATCGTAACGAACCGTTCACTCCCGGGGTATCGGAAAATTTCCTATGTCCATTCCGATACTTGTGCTGCGTAGCAGCACGCGCAGATGGAGTCCGACCGGCTCCGGGCGTATCCGGAAGGTACCTCCGAGGGCGGTGATGCGATCGCTCATTCCCTGCAGGCCGCGCCCGCCGCCGTCGGTACGTATCGGCCGTGGAGTGGTCGGCAGGCCTGTTCCGTCGTCACGAATGTCAAGGATCGCGACCGGTCCCGAATCACGCAGGCCGATGCGCAGGCGCAGGTGCAACTGCTTGGCACCGGAGTGCCGGACGACATTGGTCGCACTTTCCTGCACCACCCGGTAGATGGCGGTAAGGGTGTCGTCGTCGAGGAGCCGTGGCTCACCGCGAAGATCCGTGACGTACTCGATGCCGGCGGCCGTCAGCATGTCGCGGACCGGGCCTTCGTCCAGCGCACGCAGCAACCCGAACTCGTCGAGGACCGACGGGCGAAGACTGTCGAGCATCTTGTGCAGCGCGCGGCGCATGTGCCCGAGAATGCCGTTGATGGACTTGCCGATATCATCCAGCCCGGCTGTGCCTAGCCGGTTCTGGGCCAGCTTCAGGTGCGTCTGGATGGCGGTGAGGTTCTGGCCCAGTTCGTCGTGGAGTTCGGCGGCCATGTGCCGGCGGAGGTTTTCTTCCGACTGGAGGTTGCCCCGGGCGGCGTCACGCAGCTGGCGGGCGAGCTGGTCCAGCCGCTGGTTGGCGGCCGCCAGATGGGTGTTCTGCTGCGCCACGCGTTCGCTGCTGCGCCGAAGTGCGTCGGTGGCAGCGCCCAGCATCAGCGTGCCGGTGCCTGCGACGGCCAGGAAGAGATGGGCGGCGGCCGTCGGCGCGCCACGGCCGATCATGTCCTCGGTGACATTCAGGCCGACGCTCGTGATCAGCATGGCCAGGCCGGCGCCCCGCCAGCCGTGGCGGAAGGCGAAGAACAGCACGGGGGCCAACGAGAGGACACGCGCGAACTGGGGCTGTGGCGAATATTCCGCCAGGGTGATCAGGATCGCGAGGGACGGCAGCATCACCAGCAGTCCGTCCAGCAGCAGCTCGGCGATGGATGACCGCGTCGGCCGTTCCCGGAACGCCAGTACCAGCACAGGCACCACGAGCAGTACACCGAGGTAGTTGCCGAGCAGGTCGCTGCCAAACGTCGTGCCCAGCATTTCCACCGGGGCGGAAGGGTGCATCGAAGCCATCATGGCGGCGTTTCCGGCGGTCGCGACGGATGCCGTCACCATGGCCGACAGCAGCAGGCGTGCGACGTCTTCAGGCGTGTTCAGGCTGGCATGCAGATGCGCACGGCGGAGAAGCCACAGGCACGCGGCGACCATGAGCGGTTCGGGCGCATCGCCGAGGACGAAGCCGATGCCGTTGATGGGGAGCCCGCTGCGCCATTCGCAGAAGGCGCTGGCGCCGATCTCGGCGCCGAGGATCCAGAACCAGCTGCGCGTGCGGGTGAGCAGCAGCGTGCCGAAGCGAAGGCCGAACGGCAGCACCCAGTAAGGCTGCTCGGTGGGCCACAGCATGATCCAGACCACTGCATACGACAGGGCAAGGAGGGGGCCGGCGAATCGTGGTGGTGCGTGTAGTCGCATGCCGGAATGTTACACGGCGGATGCCGACTGACGATGCGGGTACCCGTACGCACGCGTGCGGTTTGCCTGTTACATTCCCGGTATGCCTAGAATCGTCCTTGTAGATGACCACGCCATCGTTCGTGAAGGTTTCAAACGGCTCATCGAGCTGGAACCCGACCTCGATGTCGTCGCCGAAGCGCGTAATGCCGACGAGGCAGTAGACGCGGTCACCCAGCATCGTCCCGACCTGGTCGCCGTCGACCTGTCCCTGCCCGACGGCAGCGGGCTGCCGTTGATCGAGCACCTGGGGAGCATCTCGCCCGACATGAAGATCGTCGTGCTTTCGATGCACGACGGCGAGCCTTACGTGTCCGAAGCCATGCGGCGCGGCGCGCGGGGGTATGTCACGAAAGGCGTGGCGCCGGAAGAACTGGTGGCAGCGCTGCGCTCCGTGCTTGGCGGCGACCAGTACCTCAGTTCGGACCTGCGCGAGCGGCGCTCGGGCCGGCCTAGTGCCGACCTCGATCCGTTCAACCGGTTGACGGCCCGTGAGCGCGAGGTTTTCCTGCTGCTCGCGGCAGGGCGTGCACCGAAGCAGGTAGCCGCCGAGCTGGGCATCGGGCAGAAGACGATCTACATCCACCGCGCGGCGGTGATGAACAAGCTCAATGCGGGGTCGGAACTCGACCTCTACCGGATGGCGCAGGAGCGGGGGCTCATTCGCGCCTGACCTGACGCGCGCCCGGGCTCAGCCCTGGGCGCGATCCAGCATCTTCTTCGCGTGCGCGCGGGTTTCCTTCGTGATCTCGACGCCGCCCAGCATGCGCGAGAGTTCATCGCGACGTCCTGCCGCGTCGAGCGGATGGATGCGCGTGCGGGTGTTTTCGCCGTCGCTTTCCTTCGCCACGCGCAGGTGGGAGTGACCCTGCGCCGCGACCTGGGGCAGGTGCGTCACGCACAGCACCTGCACGCGCTCGCCAAGGGCGCGGAGTTTCTGGCCGACCACTTCCGCGACCGCACCGCCGATGCCCGTGTCGACTTCGTCGAAGATCATGCAGCCGATGTTGTCATTGCCCAGCGTGGCGACTTCGATCGCCAGGCTGATGCGGGCGAGCTCGCCGCCCGAAGCGACCTTGCGCAGCGGCCGGGGTGACTGGCCCGGGTTGGCACTGACCAGAAGCTCGCAGCGCTCGCGGCCCTGCGGATCGGGATCGACGCCTTCCAGCGGTTCCAGCGCGACCTCGAGGCGGCCACCGGCCATGCCGAGCTCGCCCATGAGCGCGGCGACGGCACTGCCAAGCCGGGCAGCGGCGTCGCGCCGCGCGGCGGAGAGCGCCACCGCGGCCTCGTCGTATTCCTTGAGCGACCGGTCGCGGTCCCGCCCCAGCCGGTCGAGCGCATCGCCGGCGCCTTCGAGCTCCGCGAGACGATCACGGATCTCGTCGGCCTTCACCGTGAGCTCTTCGATCGGGAGGCGATACCGACGGGCGAGGTCGTGGAGATGGGTGAGCTGGGTGTCGACCTCGGCCAGGCGCTCGGGATCGAGCTCCACGTCCTGGGCGTAACGCCCCAGGCCGTCGACGGCTTCGCCTACCTGGATCTGGGCGCTGTCGAGCAGCTCCAGCGTCGGCACCAGCGAGGCGTCGAGTTCGGCAAGCCGCGACACCTCCGCGTGGGCGCGGAGCAGGGCCCGCCCGACGGCAAACTCGCTTTCGCCATCGAGGATTTCCACCACGCCGTTGGCGCCTTCGGCGAGGCGCCCCGCGTTCGCCAGCCGGCGGTGCTGGGCCTCGAGCTCTTCGAGCGCCGGCGGGGCCAGCGCCCAGCGATCGAGCTCCTGCAGCTCGTGCGCAAGCAGTTCGATCTGGCGTTCGCGGTCGTCGCCGCCCGAGAGGCTGCGCATGCGTGCCACGGCCTCGCGCCATGCCTTCGAGGTGTCGCGCACCCGGGCCAGCAGCGTTTCGTTGCCGGCGTAAGCGTCGACCAGGGCCATCTGGTGCTGTCGCGACAGCAGCGCCTGGTGCTCGTGCTGTCCATGGATCTCCACGATGAGGGCGGCGAGCGCCGACATCTGCGCCAGGCTGGCGGGCCGGCCGTTGATCCAGCCACGCGAGCTGCCCTCGGCGCGGATCACACGGCGCAGCTGGCAGGTTTCGCCATCGTCGAGTTCCTGCTGGCGAAGCCAGTCGGTGGCTTCCGGCAGCCCGGCCAGGTCGAATTCCGCCGCCAGCTCGGCGCGGTCGCTGCCCGACCGGACCATGCCGCTGTCGGCGCGGGCGCCGGCCAGCAGCATGAGTGCGTCGACCAGCAGGGACTTGCCGGCACCGGTTTCACCACTGACCACGGTCAGGCCGGGGCCAAAGGAAATCTCGGCTTCTTCGACGACGGCGAACTGACGGACGTAGAGCGACGTGAGCATGGGCACCGGATGGCGTTTGGAATCCCCCCGATTGTAGCGGGAGGCGAGTCGCATAAGCCGAGACTTGCAAGCGGGGCATCGAGACCTTATTAGATAGGCCGACGATCCGTCCCCTCGATTACCCGCCAGACGTATGAATCCGTTCACCGGTCACGACATTGATGCGCGCGCGCGCCGGCTGCTGCGGACCCTCATATCCCAATACCTGTCGAACGGGGAGCCGGTCGGCTCACGCACGCTGGCGCAGTCGTCCGGCCTGGAGGTCAGCCCGGCGACCATCCGGAACATCATGGCCGACCTCGAAGAGGCCGGCCTGGTGGCGTCGCCCCATACCTCGGCGGGTCGGATCCCCACGCCGCGCGGCCTGCGCCTCTTCGTCGACAGCCTTCTGGAACTCAAGCCGCTGCCACGCGACGACATGGCGCGGCTCCAGGGCGGCCTGCCGCCGCACCAGACCACGACGCGCGACCTGCTGGGCAATGTCTCGAACCTGCTTTCGGCCATGACCCGTTTTGCCGGGGTGGTCACCGTGCCCCGGCAGGGCGACTTTCCCTTGCGCCACATCGATTTCGTCAACCTGCCGGATGCCCGGGTCCTGGTGATCCTGGTGTTTTCCGATAACCAGGTGCAGAACCGGGTGGTGCAGCTACTGAAGCCGCTGGACAGCAGCGAACTCGAACAGGCCGCGAATTATCTCAACGCGCAGTTTGCCGGTTTCCGCCTCGCGGACATCCGGGCGCACCTGGCCGCCGAGCTGCGCGAGGCCGGCGGGGAGCTCAATCGCCTGCTCGCCAGCGTGGTCGAGCTGGCGACGGCCACGTTCTCCTCCGAAGAAGATCGGGACGACGTACTGGTCAGCGGCCAGACCAACCTCATGGGCTATTCGGAACTGGCCGATATCGAGCGCCTGCGCGACCTTTTCGACGCCTTCCAGCAGAAGCGCGACCTGCTGCAGCTGATGGAGATGTGCGTCAAGGCGCCGGGCGTGAGGCTTTTCATCGGCGAGGAATCCGGGTTTTCCGCGCTCGACGGATGCAGCATCGTCACCGCCACCTACGGCACCCCAGGCCGCATGCTGGGCGCGATCGGAGTTATTGGACCGACGCGTATGGCATATGAGCGGGTGATTCCCGTGGTACAAGCCACGGCGAGTCTGCTCAGCGACGCCTTGAATCGCGCCGCGGCGACCACATAAACCGCCGAGGGAGGCGGGTTTAGTATTTCCCGCGAATGTTCGGCCGCTCGATGGAGCGGGCCGTTATGCCTGACATTTGGAGTAACCATGCAAAACAATGATTCCCACGTGCCGGATCCGGCGCAGGACAATGGCGCCGCCGAGCCTGGCGTCAACGCCGACGTCGAGGCGTTGACCGAAAAGCTGGCCGCGATGGAGTCCGAACTGGCCGCCGCACGCGAGACCGTGCTGCGTGAGCGGGCCGAACTCGAGAACCAGCGCCGCCGCATGCAGCGCGATATCGACCAGGCGCGTCGCTTTGCGAACGAGAAGCTGCTGGCCGAGCTGCTGCCGGTCTACGACGGCATTTCGCTTGGGCTGGCCAATGAAGCCGCCGATGCGAAGATCCTTCGCGAGGGACTGGACATGTCGCTCAAGCAGCTGGAGAAGGTGACCCAGTCGAACGGGCTGTCGGTGGTCGATCCGCTGCACCAGCCGTTCAACCCGGAGCACCACCAGGCCATCAGCTCGGTTGATTCGAACGAGCATGCGCCCAATACCGTCGTCGCCGTGGTCCAGAAGGGCTTCGTGCTGAACGATCGTCTGCTGCGCCCGGCGCTCGTTGCCGTGGTGCGCGACAACTGAACAACCCATTGAATCAATGGGGCGAAGCCCCATTTTCCCCACAGTTGCGGCCGCGGGGGCCGCTTTGAATTTCGGAGCAATTTGAGTATGGCCAAGATCATCGGCATCGACCTCGGTACGACCAACTCCTGCGTTGCAGTGATGGAAGGTTCGACCGCACGTGTCATCGAAAACGCAGAGGGCGATCGCACCACGCCGTCGATCGTCGCGTTCACCAAGGACAACGAAGTGCTCGTCGGTGCGCCGGCCAAGCGCCAGAGCGTGACCAACCCGAAGAACACCTTCTATGCGGTGAAGCGCCTTATCGGCCGCAAGTTCACCGACGCCGAAGTGCAGAAGGACCTCAAGCTGGTGCCGTATGGCATCGTCGCCCACGATAACGGCGACGCGTGGGTGCAGACCGCCGACGGCAAGAAGATGGCCCCGCAGGAAGTGTCTGCGAAGGTCCTCATGAAGATGAAGAAGACCGCCGAGGACTTCCTGGGCGAGGCCGTCACCGAGGCCGTCATCACCGTGCCGGCTTACTTCAACGACAGCCAGCGCCAGGCTACGAAGGACGCAGGCAAGATCGCGGGCCTCGACGTCAAGCGCATCATCAACGAGCCGACCGCCGCTGCCCTGGCCTATGGCCTCGACAAGACCTCGACCGCGGATCGCAAGATCGCCGTGTACGATCTCGGCGGCGGTACGTTCGACGTCTCGATCATCGAGATCGCCAACGTCGACGGCGAGAAGCAGTTCGAAGTGCTCGCGACCAACGGCAACACGTTCCTTGGCGGCGAAGATTTCGATAACCGCGTCATCGACTATCTCGTCGAAGAGTTCAAGAAGGAGCAGGGCATCGACCTGCGCCAGGACCAGCTCGCCCTGCAGCGTCTGAAGGACGCCGCCGAGCGCGCCAAGATCGAGCTGTCGTCCGCGCACCAGACCGACGTGAACCTGCCGTACGTCACGGCCGATGCGTCGGGCCCGAAGCATCTGAACATCAAGCTGACCCGCGCCAAGCTCGAGTCGCTGGTGGAAGACCTGGTCAAGGGCACGATCGAGCCCTGCCGCACGGCACTGAACGACGCTGGCCTGCGCGTTTCGGATATCGACGAAGTGATCCTCGTCGGTGGCCAGACCCGCATGCCCAAGGTCCAGGAAGCCGTGAAGGACTTCTTCGGCAAGGAAGCCCGCAAGGACGTCAACCCGGATGAAGCCGTCGCCGTTGGCGCCGCGATCCAGGGTGGCGTGCTCGGTGGCACCGTGAAGGATGTCCTGCTCCTCGACGTGACCCCGCTGTCGCTCGGCATCGAGACGATGGGCGGCGTGATGACGAAGCTGATCGAGAAGAACACGACGGTGCCGACCAAGGCGTCGCAGACCTTCTCCACGGCCGACGACAACCAGACCGCCGTGACCGTGCACGTGCTGCAGGGTGAGCGCGAGCGTGCCAACGCGAACAAGTCGCTGGGCAAGTTCGATCTCTCCGGCATCCGTTCCGCGCCGCGCGGCCAGCCGCAGATCGAAGTGACCTTCGACATCGATGCCAACGGTATCCTGCACGTGTCCGCGAAGGACAAGGACACCGGCAAGGAACAGAAGATCGAGATCAAGGCCGGTTCGGGCCTGTCGGACGAGGAAGTCCAGCGCATGGTGCAGGATGCCGAAGCCAACCGCGAGGAAGACAGGAAGTTCCACGAGCTCGTGCAGACCCGTAACAAGGGCGACCAGCTGGTGCACGCCACGCGTTCGCAGCTGAAAGAGCACGGCGGCAAGATTCCCGCCGAGCAGCTCGCCAGCATCGACAGCGCTGTGTCCGAACTCGAGAAGGCGCTGGCCGGCGAAGACAAGGACGCGATCGAGTCGAAGATCACGAACCTCGAGCAGGTCGCGCAGGCACTCGCTGCGGCTGCCCAGCAGTCGGGCGGCGCGCAGGACACGGCACAGCAGTCGGCTCCGGGTGGCGGTTCCGCCCAGCCGGACGACGTGGTCGATGCCGAGTTTACCGAAGTCAAGGACGAAAAGAAGTAAGTCCCTGAAGCGGTAGGCATAGACAGTCAGTAGAATCGCGCGGACCCAAAGCCGCGCGATTCTGTTTTCAGGACTCACGGTTCACAGGTGGCGAGGCCGCCGACTTACACGCCGCGTAGCGGCTGACTGACGATCATTATGAGCAAGCGCGACTACTACGAAATTCTTGGTGTGGAACGCACCGTTACCGAGGGCGACCTCAAGAAGACCTTTCGTCGCGTTGCGATGAAGTACCACCCCGACCGCAATCCGGACGATCCGGAAGCGATCGACAAATTCAAGGAAGCCAAAGAGGCTTACGAAATCCTCGCGGATCCACAGAAGCGCGCGGCGTATGACCAGCATGGCCATGCCGCCTTCGAAGGCGGCGGCTTCGGTCGCGGCGGCAGTGGCTTCGGTGACGTGGGCGATATCTTTGGCGACATCTTCGGTGACATCTTTGGCGGCAGTGGTGGCGGACGCCAGCGCACACGCCGGGGCGCCGACCTGCGCTACATGATGGACCTCGACCTGGAAGAAGCCGTCTTCGGCGTCGAGAAGAAGATCGAGGTGCCGACGCAGGTCAACTGCCAGCATTGCAACGGCACGGGCTCGGAAGACGGCAAGGTGTCGACGTGTTCCACGTGCGCCGGCCACGGCCGCGTGCGCATGCAGAACGGCATTTTTTCCATCCAGCAGGCATGCCCGACATGCCACGGCTCCGGCAAGAAGATCGACAAGCCGTGCAGGAAGTGCCATGGCGAGGGCCGCCTCGAGGAAGAGCGCACGTTGTCCGTGCGGATCCCGGCGGGTGTCGACAATGGCGACCGCATCCGCCTGACGGGCCAGGGTGAAGCGGGTCCGGCAGGCTCGCCTTCGGGCGATCTCTACGTCGAGGTGCGCGTGCGCGAGCACGCGATTTTCCAGCGTGACGGCAGCGACCTGTATTGCGAAGTGCCCATTCGTTTCTCGCAGGCCGCGCTAGGCACCGAGCTGATGGTGCCGACGCTGGAAGGCGACGTGCCGGTCACGGTGCCGTCCGAGACGCAGACGGGCCAGCAGTTCCGGCTGCGCGGTCGTGGCGTGAAGTCGGTGCGCGGTGGCCGGACGGGTGATCTGCTCTGCACGGTGGTCGTCGAAACGCCGGTGCGCCTGACGAAGGAACAGAAGGACATCCTCACCCAGCTGGAAGCGACCTTCGTTGGCGAGGATGCGGCGAAGAAGCACACGCCGCGGTCCAACACGTTCATCGACGGCGTCAAGGAATTCTGGTCGAAGGTCGTGTCGTGACGCGGCCCGTGCGCCTCGCCATCAGCGGTGCGTCGGGCCGGATGGGCCGCTCGCTGCTCGAACTCGTCCGCGACGACGAACGGTTCGAGCTGTCGCACGCGGTTGTTTCAGCGGGCTCCTCCCGTCTCGGCAGGTCGGTGGGTGGTGACCTGCCCGGCCTGCGTTTCGGCGAGTGGTCGGGCGTGGCCGATGTCGATGTCGTGGTGGATTTCAGCGGGCCGGAGGGCCTCGGCGCCGCGCTCGACTTCTGCGAAGAAGCGGGCACGGCACTCGTGACCGGTACGACCGGCCTGTCGCCAGCGCTGGAAGAACGCCTCGCGAAAGCCGCGGAACGCATCGCCGTGCTCCGCGCGGCCAACTTCAGTCTCGGTGTCGCCGTGCTTACCCGCCTGTTGCGCGAGGCATCGGCAGCACTGCCTGGCTGGGACCTCGATATCGTGGAGGCGCATCACAACCGCAAGGTCGACGCGCCGTCGGGAACGGCGCTCGCATTGGGTCATGCAGCGGCCGCGGGTCGTGGCGCGACGCTCGACGATCTGGCCGTCTATACGCGCGAGGGCACGCCGGGTGCCCGTCAGCTGGGTTCCATCGGTTTCGCGGTGGTGCGCGGAGGCGACATCGTCGGCGAGCACCAGGCATTGTTGATGGGGCAGGGCGAGCGCATCGAACTGGCGCACCGCGCCACCGATCGTTCGATCTTCGCGCGCGGCGCCCTCGAGTCGGCGGCGTGGATCGCCGGGCGCGCGCCGGCGGCATGGACCATCGAAGACGTGATCGCGTCGCGCGTGTGAGGAAATGCGGCGTCGGCGTGTTAACATTCGCGCCGATGTCATTGGGGAGTAGCCATCCTCGATCCCCCTGAGGAGTTCGCATCAACACACTTGGTGGCCTTGCGCCCCATGGTGCGAACGGTTCCAGTGCGCTGCCTGCGTACTGCGTGCCCGGCGAGACCATTGGTCATCGACACGCTTACCCGGCCGGGCGAGCGGTGTCGGTGTGCCATGGATTTCTCTCGCTCGCCCGGCCATAAGTTAGAACATGCTGCTGACATGCTTCCTTTTCCTGGTTTCGGCCGGGGCTATCTATTTTGCGTGCGAATACTTCGTCAACGGCGTCGAGTGGTTCGGGCGGAAGCTGGCGCTGGGGGCCACGGCCACGGGCAGCGTGCTTGCCGCGTTCGGCACCGCGCTGCCGGAGAGCGCCGTGACCTTTGTCGCGGTGATGTTCGGCAAGACCACCGAGGCCAGGGACATCGGCGTCGGTGCCGCCCTCGGCGGCCCCCTCGTACTGGCCACCATTGCCTATGCCGTCGTGGGTTTCGCCCTCTACGCGGGCCGCAAGCGGCTCAATCGCCCCGATCTGCGCGTCCGCGTCGATAACAGGCGCCTCGCACGCGACCAGTCGTGGTTCCTGATGATCTTCGTGGTCAAGGTCGGTCTCGGGCTGGTGGCCTTCGCCTGGAAGCCGTGGCTCGGCGTGCTTTTCCTCGTGGCCTACGGGCTGTACGTATGGCGCGAGATGCGCGACGACAGCACGGCGCCTGAGGAGGAAGAACTCGAGCCGCTGACCTTCCGGCCGCACGACGCCAACCCGTCCATGGGGTGGGTCGCGCTCCAGACGGGCCTGGCGCTGCTGGTCATCGCCATCGCCTCGCGTACCTTCGTCTGGCAGCTGGAAGCGTTCGGCGAGTTCTTCCACATTTCGCCGCATATCATCGCGCTGGTGCTGAGCCCGGTCGCGACGGAGCTGCCGGAAACCGTGAATGCCCTGATCTGGGTACGGCAGGGCAAGGAGCGCCTGGCGCTGGCCAATATCTCGGGCGCCATGATGATCCAGGCGACGATTCCGAGTTCGATGGCACTGTTTGCCACCCCGTGGCTGTTCGACACGCCCCTGATCGTGGCAGGTGCCGTGACGATGGTCGCCGTGGTGGCGCTCTGGACCATGTTCCGCCGCGGTGCGGTCGAGGCGCGCTGGCTGATGCCGATCGGTGGGCTTTACGGTGTGTTCGCGGTGTTTATCGGGTGGTATTTCGGGAGGGGGTGAGGCGAGAGGGTGAGGCGAGAAGGTGAGGCGAGGGGGTGAGGCGAGGGGGTGAGGCGAGAGGGTCGCGCGCAGGGCGCGCTCCTACAAGGTGTCGGACTGTTCGTGGCGCCCGGCACCTGTGGGAGCGCGCCTTGCGCGCGATGTTCTTCGCGAGGCCTGACCCGATGCGCTCCGCGACGTCAGTCCGGGTGCGACGCATTCCGGTCGCGGTCGCGACCGACCTTGCTGTCCAGTTTCCCGAAGATCTTCTTGAACGCCCGCGAGAACTTGCCGCGCTTGGTCTTGCGGGCCTTTTCCTCTTCCGACGTCAGCCAGGCGACCTGGATGACCCGGCGTTCGCCTTCGTACGGCAGGTGGCCGTGGAAGGAGTTCTCGGCGCGACGAAACACCGCAAATTCGCCGAAGAGCGGCTTCAGCTCCGGTGCGACCATCTGGTCGATATCGTCGATCGCGCCAAGGAAGCGCAGGCAGCCATCGCTGGTGTCCGGCCACATCGGGTTGAGGTAAATCAGCGCAGTGGCCACCTTCGACTTGCTGTCGGTGTGGATCGTGCCGTGCCGCCGGTTCAGCAGGCGGCAGATGGTGACCAGGGTGGGGTAGTCCTCGAGGCCGGGAATGCCGAGGTGGCGCCCGATGGCCGACGAGAAGGCCCGCGAGGTCATCTGCTGTACCAGTTCGTTGACCGAGGGGCCGCAATCGCTGGCGTCGTACGGGAAGAACCCCGCGCTGGTGTACTGCGGGAAATCGCGGTCCAGCTCGCCACGCGATTCGTCCGGCAGCTGACCGTGCGCGATCATGAAGGAGAACGGTTCGTGCCGGATGTCGGTGTCGGGACGTTCCAGGCGGGCAGGGTCGAGCAGCATGCAGGCGATCTCGCGTTGAGCCATGGGCGCATTGTATCGCGTCGCGCGGGCTGGCCATCCATACTCGGCTACACTTTCGTTCATGGATTCCGGGTGGACAGACGGGTCATTCGCACCTATCATTCATACCCGCCCAAGCACTCCATATCCCCAAGGCCCACGAGCCGCTTTTAGCTGGCTTGAGGGCTTTGCTGCACCTGAAAGGCGGCCATCCCATGCGTACTCCTGCTCTGCTTGCTCTCGAAGACGGCAGTGTTTTTCACGGCCACGCGGTCGGTGCCCGCGGTGAGACTGTCGGTGAGGTGGTGTTCAACACCGCCATGACCGGTTATCAGGAAATCCTGACCGACCCGTCGTACTCCCGCCAGATCGTCACGCTGACGTACCCCCATATCGGTAACACCGGTACCAACGACGTCGACGTCGAATCCGACCGCGTCCACGCGGCCGGCCTCATCGTGCGCGACGTGCCGCGACTGGCCAGCAACTGGCGCAGCGCGGAGCCCCTGCCGCACTACCTTGAGCGCCATAACATCGTGGCCATCGCAGGCCTCGATACGCGTCGCCTCACCCGTCTCCTGCGCGAGAAGGGCGCCCTGGGCGGCTGCATCGTCGCTGGCGACGACATCGACGTCGATGCCGCCATCGCGAAGGCAAAGGCCTTCCCCGGTTTGAACGGCATGGACCTGGCCAAAGTCGTCAGCACCACGAAGACCTACCAGTGGACCGAGGGCGTCTACGACCTCGACAGGCAGGGCTTCTACAACGCGCCGAAGAAATTCCGCGTGGTGGCGTACGACTATGGCGTGAAGCAGAACATCCTCCGCCTGCTGGCCGGCCGCGGCTGCGACATCACGGTCGTTCCGGCGCAGACGCCCGCATCGGAGGTCCTCGCGATGAATCCGGACGGCGTCTTCCTCGCCAACGGCCCGGGTGACCCGGCCGCATGCGACTACGCCATCGCCGCCACGCGCGAGATCCTCGACACGAAGCTGCCGCTGTTCGGGATCTGCCTCGGCCATCAGATCCTGGCGCTGGCGCTGGGTGCGAAGACCCTGAAGATGAAGTTCGGCCACCACGGCGCGAACCACCCGGTGAAGGACCACGACACCGGCCGCGTGCTGATCAGCTCGCAGAACCATGGCTTCGCCGTCGATCCGGCCACACTGCCGGCCAATGTGCGCGTCACGCACACGTCGCTGTTCGACGGGTCGCTGCAGGGTTTCGCGCTGACCGATCGACCCGCGTTCTGCTTCCAGGGCCATCCGGAAGCGAGCCCGGGCCCCGAAGACGTGGGCTACCTGTTCGACCAGTTCATTGCCGCGATGGAAGAGGGCAAGGCCAAGCGCGCGTCCTGACGCGCTGCTCGCCGACACCCCCGCATCCACAGATTCGCCAGCGAGAAAATCATGCCCAAGCGTTCAGACATCAAGACCATCCTCGTCATCGGCGCCGGCCCGATCGTCATAGGCCAGGCCTGCGAGTTCGACTACTCCGGCGCGCAGGCCTGCAAGGCGCTGCGGGAAGAGGGTTACCGCGTCGTCCTGGTGAATTCGAATCCCGCGACGATCATGACCGACCCGGACACGGCCGACGCCGTGTACATCGAGCCGATCAACTGGCAGACCGTCGAGCGCATCATCGCGAAGGAGCGCCCCGATGCGGTGCTTCCGACCATGGGTGGCCAGACCGGCCTCAACTGCGCCCTCGACCTCGCCGACAACGGCGTGCTCGAGCGCTACGACGTCGAACTGATCGGTGCGTCGCGCGAAGCCATCCGCATGGCCGAAGACCGCAACCTCTTCCGCATCGCCATGGCCGAGATCGGCCTCGAGTGCCCGAAGGCGGAAGTGGCGCGTTCGATGGAGCAGGCGCTCGAGATCCAGGCGACGGTAGGCTTCCCGACCATCATCCGTCCCAGCTTCACGCTGGGTGGTTCGGGCGGCGGCATTGCGTACAACAAGGAAGAATTCGTCGAGATCGTCGGTCGCGGCCTCGAGCTCTCGCCCGTGCACGAAGTGCTGGTGGAAGAGTCGGTGCTGGGCTGGAAGGAATTCGAGATGGAAGTGGTCCGCGACAAGGCGGACAACTGCATCATCGTGTGTTCCATCGAGAACTTCGACCCGATGGGCGTCCATACGGGTGACTCGATCACGGTGGCGCCCGCACAGACGCTCACCGACAAGGAATACCAGCGCCTGCGTAACGCCTCCATCGCGGTGCTTCGCAAGATCGGCGTGGATACCGGTGGCTCGAACGTACAGTTCGGCATCAATGCCGACGACGGCCGCGTCGTGGTCATCGAAATGAACCCGCGCGTGTCGCGTTCGTCGGCACTCGCGTCGAAGGCCACGGGCTTCCCGATCGCCAAGGTCGCGGCGAAGCTCGCCGTCGGCTACACGCTCGACGAACTGCGCAACGACATCACCGGTGGCCTCACGCCGGCGTCGTTCGAGCCGTCCATCGATTACGTGGTCACCAAGATCCCGCGCTTCGCATTCGAGAAATTCCCGACCGCCGACGCGCGCCTCACCACGCAGATGAAGTCGGTCGGCGAAGTGATGGCCATGGGCCGTACGTTCCACGAGTCGCTGCAGAAGGCACTGCGCGGCCTGGAAATCGGCAAGAACGGTCTCAACCCGACTGGCCTGGACATCGGCAGCGCGGAAGGTTTCCAGATCCTGAAGCGGGAGCTGCGCGAGCCGCGCCCCGACCGCGTGTTCCACGTCGCCGATGCCTTCCGCGCCGGCCTCTCGCTGGAAGAGGTGCACGAGCTGACGCGCATCGATCCGTGGTTCCTCGCCGCGTTCGAAGACATCGTGATGACGGAAGGCGAAGTGCAGCGCCAGGGCCTGACCTCGCTCGACAAGCCGCGCATGCTCGAACTCAAGCGCATGGGCTTCTCCGACGCGCGCCTGGCCGAGCTGGTCGGCACCGACGAAGCCGCCGTGCGCCACGTGCGCCGTACGCTGGGCGTGCGTCCCGTGTACAAGCGCGTCGATTCCTGCGCCGCCGAATTCGCCACCACCACCGCGTACATGTATTCCACGTACGAGGAAGAGTGCGAGTCGAACCCGACCAACCGCGACAAGATCATCGTGCTGGGTGGCGGTCCGAACCGTATCGGCCAGGGCATCGAGTTCGATTACTGCTGCGTGCATGCCGCCATGGCGCTCCGCGACGATGGCTTCGAGACCATCATGGTCAACTGCAACCCGGAGACCGTCTCGACCGATTACGACACGTCCGATCGCCTCTACTTCGAGCCGCTGACGCTGGAAGACGTGCTGGAAATCGTGGACCTCGAGAAGCCGAAGGGCGTGATCGTGCAGTACGGCGGCCAGACCCCGCTGAAGCTCGCGCGCGCGCTGGAAGCCGCCGGCGTGCCGGTGATTGGCACCAGCGCCGATTCGATCGATCTCGCGGAAGACCGCGAGCGCTTCCAGAACCTGATCCAGCGGGTCAACCTGAAGCAGCCGCCGAACCGCACCGCGCGCAACGCGGTGGAAGCCCTCACGCTGGCACGCGAGATCGGTTACCCGCTCGTGGTGCGCCCGAGCTACGTGCTCGGTGGCCGCGCGATGGAAATCGTGTACGACGACGCCGATCTGTCCCGCTACATCCGTGAAGCCGTGCAGGTGTCCAACGACTCCCCGGTGCTGCTCGATCGCTTCCTCGACCATGCGGTGGAAGTCGACGTGGACATCGTTGCGGATGCCGAGGGCAACGTGCTCGTCGGCGGCATCATGGAGCACATCGAGGAAGCCGGCGTGCATTCGGGCGACTCGTCGTGCTCGCTGCCGCCATACTCGCTGTCGCAGGAAGTCCAGGACGAAATGCGTCGCCAGGTCACGCTGCTCGCCCGCGAGCTCAACGTCGTCGGCCTGATGAACACGCAGTTCGCGATCCAGGGCGACGACGTCTTCATCCTCGAAGTGAATCCGCGCGCCTCGCGTACCGTGCCCTTCGTCTGCAAGGCGACGGGCATGTCGCTGGCGAAGATCGCCGCGCGCGCCATGGCCGGCAAGTCGCTGGTCGAGCAGGGCGCCACGAAGGAAATCATCCCGTCGTACTACTCGGTGAAGGAAGCGATCTTCCCCTTCCTGAAGTTCCAGAACGTCGACCCCATCCTCGGTCCCGAGATGCGGTCCACCGGCGAAGTCATGGGCGTGGGTCGTACCTTCGGCGCAGCGTTCGCTCGTGGCCACGAGGCGGCGGGCATCAAGGCGCCGCCGAAGGGCAAGGTGTTCATGTCGGTGCGTGACGCCGACAAGGACCGCCTGCTGCCCATCGCGAAAGACGTCACGGATCGCGGCTACGTGGTGGTCGCCACGGCGGGCACGGCGAAGTTCCTGCACGAGAACGGCGTGCCGTGCGAGCGCATCAACAAGGTGCTCGAAGGTCGTCCGCATATCGTCGACCTGATCAAGAATGGCGAGGTGGTCTACATCGTCAACACGACGGAAGGCAAGCAGGCGATTTCCGACTCGTTCTCGATCCGTCGCGAAGCGCTGCAGCAGCGCGTGACGTATTCCACGACCGTCGCCGGCGCCCGCGCGCTGGTGCATTCGCTCGACTTCCATTCCAACGGCGAAGTGAACAGCCTGCAGGAACTGCACAAGGAACTGCACGCATGAGCAGCCGTCCCCCGATGACACAGAAGGGCGCAGATCGCCTGCGCCTGGAACTCGAACACCTCAAGGGTCCGAAGCGCCAGGAGATCATCGCCGCGGTCGCGGAGGCGCGTGCGCATGGCGACCTCAAGGAGAACGCCGAGTACCACGCGGCGCGCGAGATGCACGGTTTCAACGAAGGCCGTATCCAGGAACTGGAAGCCGGTATTTCCAATGCCGAAATCATCGACACCGAGCGCCTTGCCGTCGGCAAGCGCATCGTGTTCGGTGCCATCGTGACCCTGGTCGACCTGGCTAACGATGCGGAAGTCACCTATCAGATCGTTGGCGACCTGGAAGCTGACATCAAGCGGAACCTGATTGCCGTGTCGTCGCCGATCGCCCGCTCCCTGATCGGCAAGAGCGAAGGTGACGAGTTCGAGTTCACTGCGCCGAACGGCATACGGAATTACGAGATCCTGGACGTGCGTTACTCCTGAGGTAGCGTTGGTCGTACGGAAAAGCCGCCCACCGGGCGGCTTTTTTGTAGGAGCGCGCCCCGCGCGCGACATGTCCTCGCGACGCCCCGCATGTGTTCGCGAAAAGATGTCGCGCGCAGGGCGTGCTCCCACGATGGGAGCTGGCGTTTTTAGTTTTGCGTCCGTGCGGCGATGATCCGAGCGAGCTTGTCCGGATTGCGTTGCACGTGGATGCGGCTGATCGTGTCGCCGTCGTTGACGAAGGTCTGGGCCGATTCCAGTTTGCCTTCGATGAAGCGAAGCAGCGCCCACTCCCCGTTGATCTGCGTGACTTCCAGTCGTACGCCGGTGCCGTAGCGCAGGTGTGCCGCATAGAAGAGCTGCGCGATGCGCTGGCCGCCAAGCAGGGGTTTCGGGAAGCTCACGATCTTCCCGCCGCCGTCGCTGCGAAGCTCGGCGTCGACGGCCAGCATGGAGCGGATCGCCGGGAAATCGCCCTTTGCCATCGCGGCCGCCAGGCGTTGCATGAGGGCATGCTGGTCACGACTGGGGGGCTTTGTGCCGGGACGCTGCCCGCGAAGCAGCTCCTTCGCTCGGTGAACCAGCTGCCGGCATGACGCTTCGCTTTTGCCGAGCGTCCGTGCGATCTCGGGGTAGTCGGTGTCGAACACCTCGCGCAGCAGGAAGGCCGCGCGGGCCTCGGGGCTCAGGCGCTCGAGCACGAGGAGGAAGGCGACGGACACGTCGTCCGCCAGTTCCCGGGCGTCCTCGGGGGAGCCGGCCGGGTCGGTGAGGAACGGTTCGGGAAGCCAGATGCCCACGTAGTCCTCCCGTCGTGTCCTGGCGGCGCGTAATCGGTCGATGGCGCGGCGGGTGGTCGTCGTCACCAGCCATGCCTCGCTGTTGGCGATCTCCGCGTGGTCGGCGTCGTTCCAGCTGATCCACACGTCCTGCACCACGTCTTCCGACTCGGCCACGGTCCCCAGCATGCGGTAGGCGATGCCGAGGAGCCGCGGTCGGAGCGCTGCGAACGTCGTGTTTGCCTGGTTCATGGATAGAAGACGATCCCGCCGGTGCGTTTGTGACACCGGCGGATCGTCTCACGGGCGGCACCCGGGAGGGCCATCAGTGAACGGGCATGACGATCGGGTTCTTCTTGTCCTTGAGGATGAACACCAGGAATCTTGCCGGTTCGGTCCTGCTCGCATTGCGGCCGATGGTGTGGATGTCGTCGGGGCCTTCGTAGAAGGTGTCACCGGCCTTGAGCGTCTGCTCGGGCTGGCCCTTCACGCCCATGACGATGTGTCCTTCGAGCACATAGACGATCGCGTGCGCGTCATGGTGATGCGCCTGCTCGACGATGCCGGGCGGGTAGTCCACCGTGATCACGACGATTTCCTTGCCCGGGTAATCGGCGAGCGACTTTGCCATCAGCTGGGCCACGTCGGGATGCAGCGTGGTGCTGGCGGGCGTGGAAGCGGGCGCGGCGGGCATGCCGTGGGCCAGGGCGGCGGCCGGCAGGGCGACGGCAAGAAGGGCGACGGCAAGAAGGGCGGGCAGGGTGGACAGGCGATTCAGGCGCATGGACGGTTCCTCGGAACGAAAAGGGAAGCGGCGCCGCCGGGCGACACCGCCTGACGGCGCTCAGGAAAGGCCGGCCTTATCGAGGCCCCACGCCTTGTCCATCGTGCCGGGCGTCGACCGGAACGCGACATTGACGCGGTTCCATGCGTTTATCCCCATGACCACGAAGGTCAGGTCGGAGATTTCCTGTTCCGAGTACTGGCCTCGTACGCGTTCATACAGTTCGTCCGGCACGCCGCCGGGGGCGATCGTGGTCAGGGCCTCCGTCCAGGCCAGGGCCGCGCGCTCGCGCGGTTCGAACAGGGTGGATTCGCGCCACACGGCGATATGGTGCAGGCGCAGGTCGCGTTCGCCGTGGATCTTCGCCTGCTTCACGTGCATGTCGACGCAGAACGTGCAGCCGTTGATCTGCGAAGCGCGGATATGCACGAGGTGGCGGATGGACTCCTCGATGGACGACTTGCCTTCGGCGAGGCTCACGTCGATGTACTTGCGGAAGAATTCCGGGGATTGCTGCTGGTAATCGAGACGCTGGGTCATGGCGCGGTTCCGGGGTAGGGAAGACACGGCATACGCTAGGCGCGTGCCCGTCGGCGCGGTAGATCCGCCACGGGCGTCACGGTGTTGCCCGGGGCTCACCAATGCCGATGTCACAAACATCCGGACCGCCGCGTCTTACGTGCATGGATATGCAGATGCTGTGTGGCGAGCCCTCCGGATCGACGGATGCACTGGCATCGTCGTTTTCCGCCAGCTATGCGGGCGTCGTTGCTTTCATGGCCGTGGTGAGCGAAGGCAGCTTTGCCCGCGCAGCCGACCGCCTGGGCATCGGCCGCTCGGCGGTGAGCCGGAGCGTGCAGCGGCTCGAGCACCAGCTGGGCGCACGCCTGTTTGCACGAACCACGCGAAGCACGTCACTGACGGGCGAGGGCGAGCGATTCCACGAGAACTGCCGGCCAGGCGTGCAACGCATCGTGCAGGCGCTCGAGGACATGCGGGATCTTCGCGAAGGGCCGCCGCGCGGACACCTCCGGATCAGCTCGGCCGTCGGTTTCGGTCGCAAGGTCGTGGCGCCGCTGGTGAACCGCTTCAGTGCCTTGTACCCGGGCATGACGATCGACCTGATCCTGGATGACCGGCCCACGGACTTCATCTCCGACCGCATCGACTGCGCGTTCCGCAACGGCCGCATGGAAGACAGCCAGGTCATTGCGAGGCAGCTGGCGCCGATGCAGATGATGCTGTGCGCCTCGCCGGAGTACATCGCCGGTCACGGCGCACCGGCCTCGATCGACGACATCGCCAACCACGCGTGCCTCAATTTCCGGCTGGCATCGGGTCGGTTGCACGAATGGGAGTTCAGCGTCGACGGCGAGATGCGGAAATTCGTGCCCAGCGCCCGTCTCAGTTTCAACGATGCCGACCTCGTACTCCAGGCCGCGCTCGACGGACATGGCCTTGCCCAGCTCGCCGGCTACCAGGCGGCCGGGCATCTGCGCGCCGGCAGCCTCGTCGCATGCCTGCCGCAGCACATGCCCGGTGGCCGGGGCCACTACCTCTGTTACCTCAGCCGCGAACAGGTTCCCGCGCGCGTCCGTGTCTTCATCGATTACATGGTCGCCGCCGTACATCAACTCGACCTCACCCCCTAAGACGAACGTAGGATGGCGCTGCGGCCAGACACGCCTAAGATGCGATCCGGAAGACTCCGAATCCATCCGCAGGGGACACACATGGCTGCAGGCAGCTTGCTCGCACGGGAACGCACGATCGCGGGCCCGCGTTTCAACCGTTGGCTGGTGCCGCCTGCGGCCCTGGCCATCCATCTGTGCATCGGCATGGCCTACGGGTTCTCGGTCTTCTGGCTGCCGATGACGAAGCTGGTACCGGGTGCGGATGCGGCCATGTGCGCCAGCCAGGGCTTCCTGGACCAGCTGACGACGACCACGTGCAACTGGACCGTGCCGTCGGTGAACCACATCTTCGAAACCTTCATCGCCATGCTCGGCCTGGCTGCCGCCCTGTGGGGTGGCTGGCTGGAACACGCGGGCCCGCGCAAGGCAGGCTTCATCGCGGCCTGCTGCTGGGGTGGCGGCCTGGTCATCGGCGGCATCGGCGTGTCGATGCACCAGCTCTGGCTCGTCTACCTGGGCTGCGGTTTCCTGGGTGGGGTCGGGCAGGGGCTCGGCTACATCACCCCGGTGTCCACGCTGATCAAATGGTTTCCTGACCGCCGGGGGCTGGCCACCGGCTTCGCCATCATGGGTTATGGCGGTGGCGCCATGATCGGCGCGCCCATTGCAGTCAAACTCATGGATGTGTTCAGGGCGGGTGACATACCGGGCGTGTCCGCCACGCTCATCGCCATGGGCGTGCTTTACTTCGTGGTCATGACATTGGGGGCGTTCGGTTTCCGCGTGACGCCGGCGGGCTGGAAGCCGCTTGGCTACCAGCCGGTCGCCGCGAAGGCGCCGATGATCACGCAGGCCCACGTACACCTCGACCGCGCGTGGAAAACGCCGCAGTTCTGGCTGATCTGGGTCGTGCTCTGCATGAACGTCACGGCCGGCATCGGCGTGATCTCCATGGCCAGCCCGATGCTGCAGGATGTCTTCGGCAGCCGTCTGCTGGGCATCGACCCGGGTACCGAGCTCAACGCCGCGCAGAAGGCAGCGATCGCCGCCGCTGCCGCAGGTCTCGTCGGGCTGGTGAGCCTCTTCAACTCGCTGGGGCGGCTCGGCTGGGCATCGGCTTCGGACTTCCTTGGTCGCAAGAAGACCTACTTCGTGTTCTTCAGCCTCGGCATCGTGCTGTATTGCCTGCTGCCCACGCTGGGTCACATGGGACTGGCGGCGCTGTTCGTCGTCACCGTCTGCATCATCCTGTCGATGTACGGCGGTGGGTTCGCGACCGTGCCCGCGTATCTGGCCGACATGTTCGGCACGCAGATGGTCGGCGCGATCCATGGCAGGCTGCTGACGGCCTGGTCGGTGGCCGGCGTGGTCGGGCCCGTGTTGATCGCCAGCATCCGCGAGACGCAGCTGGGTGCCGGCGTCGCGAAGAACCTGGTCTACGACCGCACGCTGTACATCCTTGCGGGGTTGCTGCTGGTGGGCTTCATCTGCAACCTGCTGGTGCGGCCGGTCGACCCGAAGCACGCCATGACCGATGAGCAGCTGAAGCACGAGCGATCGCTGCAGCATGAGGCACACGCGACCGACGAAAGCGTGGCCGCCGCTGCCCGCGGAGCGTTCGGGGCTGCCGGCGTGCTGGCGTGGCTCGCGGTGGGCATCCCCTTCCTGATCGGCGTATGGATCGCGTTGCAGAAGGCCGCGGCGCTGCTCTGACGTGGTGCGCCATCGCCCCTGGCCGGCCCGCTGCGGGCCGGCTTGGTGGTTCGCGGTGCCGCGGGCTATGATCGGCCCGCGACAGCGCTCGTAAGGCCTGTTGCCATGGGGTTCCGGGGAGGAGCCTTTCACTCAAGGGATGAGGATCATGGGGATGGCCGCGCGTTATCGCTGGCGGGGGTGTCTGGTATTCGGCTTCGCTGCATGCCTCGCGGCCGCTTCGCTGCGTGCGGAAAACGTCGACGTATCTCACGTCCCCACGCATCCGCTGGTGACCCAGGCGGACGAACTGCTCGCCCTGGCAGACCGTATCAAGATCAGCGACGGCGCCGGCTTCGATCGGGTCATGGCGTCGATAGCCACGATCGAGCCGCGGATCGAAGACGACCAGAAAGCGAAGTACCATTTCCTGCGCGGCTGGCGGGCGACATGGCTGGGCGACTACGTGACCGGCAAGCGCGAGCTGGAAGGGGTGGCCGATCATGCCCCGGATATGGTCATGCGGCTGCGCGCGACCTCCACGCTGGTCAACCTGCTGGGTGTGGGGCGCCGTTACGAAGAGGCGTTCCGTCGCCTGAACCAGCTGCAGGAGATGCTGCTGTCGGTGCACGATCGCGGGGCGCGCAACACGGCGATGGGCGAGGCATCGCAGTTGCTGAGCAGTGCGGGCCAGTACGACCAGGCCGAGATGTACGCACGCCAGATGATGGACAACCCGCCGCCCGGGAAGACGCAGTGCATGGGCGCGCAGCACCTGATGCGCGCCCGGCGGGAGGGGGGCCGCCTGCAGACGCTGGAGCCCCGGTTCCTCGACGCCATCGATGCCTGCACGGGCCCGGACGATCCCGTCTTTGCCAACACGATGCGCTCCGACGTGGCCGCGTTCTACCTCGCCCACGACCGGCCGGCCGATGCCGTCAACCTGTTGCTCGCCTGGCGAGAGAGCACGGTGGCACTACGGTACCCGGCCTTGCTGGCCGAATATGACGCGACGCTTGCGCAGGCTTACCTGGCGCTGGGCGACCTGGATCACGCGCGGTCATCCGCTCAGGCGTCGCTGGCCGCCACGGCCAGCGACGAACTGACGGAACCGCGACGCGACGCTCTGCGGGTGCTGTACCAGGTGGAAGAGCGAGCGGGCCATGTCGCGCTCGCGTTGCACTACCACGAGCAGTACATGGAAGCCGACAAGGCTTACCTCAATGACCTTACGGCCCGCAGCCTCGCGTTTCAGATCGTCGACCAGCAGCTGATGGCGCGAAAGACGGAGGTCGATGCGCTCAACCGCCAGAACGAAATCCTCAGGCTGACGAGTGCGCTCGATCGAAAGCAGGTCGAGACCAGTCGTCTTTACATCTTCCTGCTGGCGATCAGCCTGCTTGCGATCGCCTGGCTGGTGCTATGGCTTCGTCGTTCGCAGCTTCGCTTCATGAAGCTCGCGCGCCGCGATGGCCTCACGGGCATCTGCAATCGCGAGCACTTCGTGGAACTGGCGGAACGGGTGCTGGCGTATGGCGCGCGTTCGGATCGGGGCGCATGCGTGATTCTTTTCGACCTCGACCACTTCAAGGGTGTGAACGATGCCTACGGCCACGCGGTGGGCGACGAGGTACTCAAGCGCGCGGTGGATGTCTGCCGCCGGGCACTACATGCCTGTGACGTGTTCGGCCGTCTGGGCGGCGAGGAATTCGCGGTGTTGCTGCCGGACTGCAGTCCTGCGCAGGCGCGTGCCAGGGCGGAGCAGTTGCGCCTGTCCATCAGCGCGACATCGGCTACGCCGTCGCGTCCTGACCTGGTGGTGACCGCGAGCTTCGGCGTTGCGTCGACCATCCAGTGCAGTTTCGAACTGCACCGCATGCTCGTGGTCGCGGACGCAGCGCTCTACCGCGCGAAACGGGCTGGGCGAAACTGCGTTTTCATGGGCGACACCGGCGATATCCCGGATTCGCCCTACATGGATGCAGCCGGGCGCTGACGCTTACGGGCGTAACGTCCTACTTGCGCGTATGATTCGCGTCGGTCATGAGACCGGAACAACCATTCCAGGAGGGAATGAATGAAACACCTGATCAAGACGGCTGCGCTGATGGCCGCACTTTCGGCGCTTCCCGGCGCGGCCTGGTCCTCGGCCTCCGTGGGCGTGGAGACTTTCGACAATGTTGCGCCACGCGATATCGTCGCTGGTGAATCGTATGCGCTCGACTATTTCACCGTTACCCCTGGCGGCGGCGGGACCGCTTCGATCAAGTCGGCTGCATGGCCGGACCTTACAGGCGCGCGCCAGGTGCTCGGCTCACCGAAGGGTGCTTCCGCTATCCCGATCGATCTCACCTTCGGGCAGGAGCTGGACGCCGTGACGCTCACGCTGGTTATGCCGGCAGGCGATCCATCGGACGTTTCTTCCCTCTCGCTCCATGGCGTCGACGGCTCGCTCCGCACGACCAGCTCATTCGAGCATGGCCTCGTCGCGAAGCGCATCCGGATCACCCTGTCGGGCCCGACGGGAACGACGTTTCGTCGCCTTGCCCTGCAGTTGGGCGAAGGTGCCTACGTTGACGATATAGATATGGCATCGCCCGATGCCGCGAGCGTCGTTACGGAGAACTTCGATAGCATGCCGTCGCAGTCGGTTGCTGAAGGGGGCATGGTCAATCTCACCAGTCTGGTGCTCCTGTCCTCAGCACGTGGCGTGGTCATCGAACGAAACGCTGCACTTGGTAGTCAAGGCCTGACCAGTACGAGTCCGATCGGAAATGACGTCAATATCCTGTCGACCAGGGCGGGCGGTCGCAAAAGTATCGCGGTCACGGTGATCCCTGATCAGGCGGGCGAGCCCGCCACCATCGAGTTCCTGGATTACGGTACCTTCAGTGCCATTCACAAGGAAGTCGTGGCGCAGACAGGCGGCGCGCGGCGAATCGAGTATTCGGTAGCGAACGGCAACACGTTGCTTGGCGGCATTCGCTGGACGGGTGGCAAACTGGTCATCGACGATATCGTGATGAAGTGAGCTTATTCCGCGCTGGCCTTCGGCCAGCGCGGATCCTGTCGCTTTTCAGGAAGCGTCATGCATGTTCCGGCGACGGAATGGCGCACACGTCACGGCGGTGATGACGGTGAGGTGCACGGCTTCATCGACGTTCTGGTGGTGCGCGATTCGACATGCAAAAAAAGAGGCCGCTTTCGCGGCCTCTTTTATAACCCGTCGCGGCTAACGAATTAGCGCTGACGAGCCTTGAAACGGGGGTTGCTCTTGCAGATCACGAACACTTTGCCGCGACGGCGTACGACTTTGCAGTCACGGTGACGCGACTTCGCGGACTTCAAAGAGGAAAGCACCTTCACGGCCAGCTCCTGAAACTTTAAGGACAAGGAAAAACGGAATTGTAGCGATCCGGTCGGCGTTACGCAAGCGACGGGAAAGATTCGTTTTTCAGTCAAGGCCCAGTTTGAGCTTCGCCTCGCGCACGGTGCGGAGAAAACTTTCCAGCACGGGCGACGTATTGTCCACGCGTGAGGCCACCGCAAGCAACAGGTAGGCCTCCGGGTCATCCACGGGGACGAACACCACGCCGTTCAATTGCACGGTCCGCAGGGAGCCCGGCACCAGCGCAAGGCCGAGGCCGGCGGCGACGAGGGGCAGCAGGGAAGGAATCTGCTGGGTTTCCTGCCGGATGTTGGGGCGGAAGTTCGCCTTGGTGGCCAGGAGGTTCAGGCGATCGACCAGCGTTGCCGCATGGGCCCGGGGCGGGGCCACGAAGCGTTCGTTGGCCAGTTCTTCCATGCGCACCGACTCGCGGCGCGCCAGCCGGTGCTGCACGGGCATGGCAGTGACCAGCGGCTCGTGGTCGATGACTTCCACGTTGAGCTGGCGGGCATTACCGATGCCCGACGGGTGCGCGCGGAGCAGGCCCACGTCGATCTGGCCGCTCAGGATGGCGTCGTACTGCGCGCCGGTGAGCATTTCGCCCAGATGCAGGCTGACCCCGGGGGCAGCGTGCGAGAACCGCAGCAGGGTCTCCGGAAGGGCGCGGTGGAACGATACGGAAACGGCGTAGGCCAGCCGCAGCTGGCCCGTGAAGCCCGCAGCCGCCTCCAGGGCCACGGTTCGGGCACTCTCGGCGCGCGCGAGGATGGCCTTGGCTTCGGCAAGGAAGAGGCGTCCCGGCTCGGTCAGCGCGACGCGGCGCCGGTTGCGGTCGAGCAGGCGCACGCCCAGGTCGGCCTCGAGCGCCTGGATCTGCTGGGACAGCGGCGGCTGCGAGATATGCAGCCGCTGCGCGGCCTGGGTGAAGCTCAGTGTTTCCGCCACTTCGACGAAATAGCGCAGCTGGCGCAGATCGAACATAGTCGTTTTTCGTATAAGTGAGTGCTGAAAGATATATTGGCGAGAATTTCCTAGGAATTCTATGATTCGCTTCGGCCTACCACCAACCCCTCCCCCTGGGTCGGTAGGTCCCTCGCCTCGCAGCGACGCTAATTACCGGCATCTGGCCTACCTCCCCCCCGAGGCCCATGCTGAGGCGTCCACTGCGGGGCGACTTTTTTTCCGGCACCAGAAAACGCCCCGCGTAGGAGCGCGCCCTGCGCGCGACATCTTTTCGCGATGGCTGCGGGTTGCCGCGGCACGCTTGAAGGTTTTTGCGGAACCTTGACGGTTTCGCGGGAACCTTGAAGGTTTTCGCGAAAAGATGTCGCGCGCAGGGCGCACTCCTACGGTTCCCGGCAATTGTTCCAAGGTTCCCGGCAATTGTTCCAAGGTTCCCGGCAATTGGTCCAAGGTTCCCGGCAATTGGGCGAGGGTTCCCCCGGCAATCGTGCGGGGGCTTCCGGAGCGCGCGCCTGGGTCAGATCTTCGACGTGAACGCGCATTCCGTGCTGGCGCGGACCTTGCCTTCGTCGACGCCGGGCGCGAGTTCGATCAGTTCCAGGCCGGTCGGCGTGACGTCGAACACGGCGAGGTCGGTGATGACGCGGTCGACCACGCCCTTGCCGGTCAGCGGCAGGGAGCACTCGGTGAGGATTTTCGGCGTGCCGTCCTTGGCCGTGTGTTCCATGACCACGACCACTCGCTTCACGCCGGCCACGAGGTCCATGGCGCCGCCCATGCCCTTGACCATCTTGCCGGGCACCATCCAGTTGGCGATGTCGCCGCCTGCGGTCACCTGCATGGCGCCGAGGATCGAGATGTCCACGTGGCCGCCGCGGATCATGGCGAAGGAGTCGGCGCTCGAAAAGAACGAGGCACCCGGGCGGGCCGTCACGGTCTGCTTGCCGGCGTTGATCAGGTCGGCGTCGACTTCCTCATCGGTCGGGAAGGGGCCGATGCCGAGCAGGCCGTTTTCCGACTGCAGCCATACATCGACGCCGTCACGCAGGTGGTTGGCTACCAGCGTCGGCAAGCCGATACCGAGGTTCACGTAGTCGCCGTCGGAGAGTTCCTGCGCAGCGCGTTGCGCCATCTGTTCGCGGTTCCAGGCCATGGTGCTGTCTCCTTCAGGCGCGCACGGTGCGCTGTTCGATGCGCTTCGACGGCGCGGGATTGTGCACGATGCGGTCCACGTAGATGCCGGGCGTGTGGATCTGGTCGGGGTCCAGTTCGCCGGTCTCCACCATGATCTCGACTTCCGCGACGCAGACCTTGCCGGCCGTGGCGGCCATGGGATTGAAGTTGCGCGCCGTCTTCCGATAAACGAGGTTGCCCGACGGGTCGGCTTTCCACGCCTTGACCAGCGCCACATCGGCCTGGATCGAGCGTTCCATGACATATATCTGGCCGTCGAACTCGCGGGTCTCCTTGCCCTCGGCGACCTGCGTGCCGTAGCCCGTACGGGTGAAGAACGCCGGGATGCCCGCGCCGCCCGCCCGCAGCTTCTCGGCCAGCGTGCCCTGCGGCGTGAAGTCGACCTCGAGTTCGCCGGCCAGGAACTGGCGCTCGAATTCCTTGTTCTCGCCCACGTACGACGAGACCATCTTGCGGATCTGGCGGGTGGCGAGCAGCAGGCCGAGGCCCACGCCGTCGATGCCGGCGTTGTTCGACACGGCGGTCAGCCCGGTGACACCGGAATCGCGCAGCGCCTCGATCAGGAGCTCGGGGATGCCGCAGAGGCCGAAGCCGCCCACCGCGATGACCTGCCCGTCGGCCACGAGGCCGGCCAGCGCCTGCGCGGCGGTGGCAACACGTTTGTCGCGCGAGTGCGACTTCACCTGGTTCATGCGTTGTCCAGTCCCATCCGGTCGGGGCCGCCGCCGGTTCGCCGGCCATCATAGCCGAGCACCCCGGTGCCGGGCGCCATCACGTTCCGTGGCTGTTCCTGGAGGCATGCTGGTTTCCTTTGCAAAGCCTGGAGACCCCAACGTGAGCAAGCAGAAGATCGGCGTGATCGGCATGGCCGTCATGGGCCGCAACCTGGCCTGGAATATCGAAAGCCGCGGCCATGCGGTATCGATCTACAACCGTACGAAGCAGAAGACCGACGACGTGATGGCGGACAGCAAGGGCAAGAAGCTCGTGCCGACCTACAGCCTCGAGGAATTCGTCGCGTCGCTCGAAAAGCCGCGACGAATCCTGCTCATGGTGCAGGCGGGCAAGGGCACCGATGCCGTGATCGACGAACTGCGCCCGCTGCTCGACAAGGGCGACATCCTGATCGATGGCGGCAACACCTTCTACAAGGACACGATCCGCCGCGGCGAGGAACTGGGCAAGGATGGCCTGCATTTCATCGGTACCGGCGTGTCCGGCGGCGAAGAGGGTGCGCTCAAGGGCCCGTCCATCATGCCCGGCGGCCCCCGCGAGGCTTATGACCTCGTGGAGCCGATCCTCACCGAAATCGCGGCCAAGGCCCCCGACGGCAAGTCCTGCGTCATGTATATCGGCCCGGACGGCGCGGGCCATTACGTGAAGATGGTGCACAACGGCATCGAGTACGGCGACATGCAGCTGATCGCCGAGAGCTACGCCACCCTGAAGCACGTGCTTGGCCTTTCGAACGACGAACTGGCCAAGGTCTACGCCGAGTGGAACGAGGGCGAGCTCGACAGCTTCCTTATCGAAATCACGTCGAAAATATTTACGAAAAAGGACGACGCGTCCGACCAGATGCTGATCGACGTGATCCTCGATCGCGCGGCGCAGAAGGGCACGGGCAAGTGGACGAGCCAGAGCGCGCTGGACCTGGGCGTGCCGCTGACCCTGATCACGGAGTCGGTCTTCGCGCGGGTGCTGTCCTCGATGAAGGAGGAGCGCGTCGCGGCCAGCAGCCAGCTCAAGGGCCCCGAAGCCCCGGAATTTTCAGGGGACCGCAAGGCCTTCATCGAGTCGGTTCGCCGCGCGCTCTACCTCAGCAAGATCATCTCGTACGCCCAGGGCTTCGCCCAGCTGCGTGCGGCGTCCGACGAGAACAAGTGGGACCTCGACTACGGCGCCATCGCCAGCATCTTCCGGGCCGGCTGCATCATCCGCGCGGGTTTCCTACAGAAGATCATGGACGCCTACAAGGCCGACGGCGCCGTGAAGAACCTCCTGCTCGATGGCTACTTCAAGGACATTGCCCTGACATACCAGGCGGCCCTGCGCGAAGTGGTGTCCGAGGCCGTCCGGGTCGGGGTGCCGGTGCCGGGTTTCTCGGCGGCCATCGCCTATTACGACAGCTACCGGGCCGACACGCTGCCGGCCAACCTGATCCAGGCCCAGCGCGACTTCTTCGGTGCCCATACCTTCGAGCGCGTGGACAAGGAAGGCAGCTTCCACGTGGAGTGGGCGGAAGGCTGACGGGGGAGGCCGATTCGCGGCGCAGGAAGCGACCTGTGTCGCGGGTCGGCGTTCTCAGGGTGGCGCTGGAAGGGAAGCTCCCTTTAGAGTTGGGGAAATGGGCGCGTTAACCAGGGGTAGGTTATCGTGCCGTGACCAACGAGGGAGTACGTTGTTCCATGTTCAAGAGTCCCCTGATCGGTGCCTCGGCGCTTGCGCTGGCGCTTGCCGGATGCTCCACCTTGCCCCAGCCACGAGACGACGGATCTCTCCAGCGGGAGGCGCTTGCCGGCACGGAGAAGCCGGCACCGGCACCCATGGTGCTGCCTAATACGAATCCAGCCCAGCCTGCCGCGTCTGCGCCCCAGATCACGCTGGGCACGGGCCAGTTCGTCCGCCCGGTGGGGCTGGCCAGGCCCGTGCCGGTGGCGGCAGGGCAGGGTACCGTGACCTTCAATTTCGAGAACCAGCCCGTCGAGTCGGTGGTGAAAGCCATCCTTGGCGACCTGCTGCACGAGAATTACTCGATCACGCCGGGTGTCCAGGGCAACGTGTCGTTCTCCACGTCGCAGCCGGTGACCGCCGAGCAGGCGCTGCCTATCCTGGAGACCCTGCTTTCGTGGACGAACAACGCACTGGTCCGTACGAATGGCCGCTATGTCGTCATGGCTGCCAAGGACGCCGTGGCCGGCAACCTGGTGCCCAGCATGGGGGCCTCGGCGCCACCCGGCGGCATGCAGGCCCGGCTGTTTCCGCTGCATTTCATCTCGGCCACCGAGATGCAGAAGCTGATCAAGCCCTTTGCGCGCCCGGATTCCACGTTGCTGGCCGATCCCACGCGGAACGTGCTCGTCATGGCCGGCACCGCCAGCGAGCTCGACAACTACCAGCGCACCGTGGCCACGTTCGACGTGGACTGGCTGCGCGGCATGTCGGTCGGCGTCTTCAGCCTGCAGCGCGCCGACGTGAAAGACCTCACGCCCACGCTCGACAAGCTGTTCGGCGACAAGGGCAACACGCCCATGGCGGGCATGCTGCGCTTCATCCCGGTGGAGCGCACGAATTCGCTCGTGGTCATCAGCCCGCAGCCTGCCTACCTCGAAGAGGTGCGCAGCTGGATCGACCGCATCGATCGCGGTGGCGGCAACGAGCCCCAGCTTTATGTCTACGACGTGCGCAACGTGCAGGCGTCCGATCTCGCGGACTACCTGTCGGATATCTACGGCGGTGGCTCGGGTGGTAGTGGCGGTTCGTCGGACCGCGGCGGCCGCACGGGCCAGGGCCTCACCTCCGGCACCCTGGGCGGCGGCGACAGCGATCTGGGCAACCGTGGCGGGTCGGGCCTGGGCAGCACTACCGGCTCGTTCGGTAATTCCTCATCGTCGTCGACGGGCTCGGGCCTCCTGAACACCAGCACGGGCACCAGCCTCAACGGGTCGTCGGGCTCGGGCTATTCGATGGGCTCGTCGGGTTCGTCCGGCGGCGGCCTGGACGACGACAGCTCGTCGCGTAAACAGCACGGCGGTGGCGTCACCACCGAAGACGGCGTACGCATCACGTCCGTCGACAACAACAACCAGTTGATGGTGCGTGCGCGTCCGTCGCAATGGACCGAGATCGAGCAGGCCATCAAGCGCCTCGACGCCGTGCCGCTGCAGGTGCAGATCGAAACGCGCATCCTCGAAGTCGCGCTCACCGGCAGCTTCCAGTTCGGCGTGCAGTGGTATCTCGAAGGGCTTGTCGGGGGCACGAACGGTACCGTGGGCCAGCCGGGCAATAACCAGCAGTACGCATTGGGCGGTGGCGGCAATCAGTACGGCGGCGAGAGCTTCTTCTATTCGTTCGTCAACAACAACCTGAATGTCGCGCTGCGGGCCATGGAAACGAGCGGGAACACGAAGACGCTTTCCGCGCCGTCGCTGGTCGTGCTGAACAACCAGAAGGCGCACATCCAGGTGGGTGACAAGATTCCCGTCACGCAGACGTACGTCAACACGAATTCGAACACCGACAACACGCTCGGGCAGGTCGAGTATCTGGATACCGGCGTCATCCTCAATGTCCGTCCCCGCGTCAATCCCGGCGGCCTCGTGTACCTCAACATCAACCAGGTCGTTAGTGCGGCGGGCACGGCCAATGCGGCCGGCAACGTTCCCATCCAGCAGCGCGAAGTCGCCACACAGGTAGCGGTGCAGAGCGGCCAGACCGTCCTGCTCGGCGGCCTGATCAAGCAGCAGGAAGGCGTGACGGATACCGGCATCCCCGGCCTGAACCGCATCCCGATCTTCGGTCGCCTGTTCGGCCAGACCCAGCGCAATCGTGATCGTACCGAGCTGATCGTGCTCATCACGCCCCGTGTCATCACCAATGGCGAGCAGGCGCGGCAGGTGACCGACGAGTACCAGCAGAAGTTCGAATCGCTGCGGCCTTACACGGGGGCGCCTGCTACTCCAACGGGTGCGCCGTTGCCGAAAGGGCGTGATCCCGTGATCACGGTGCCGATCAAGTAAGGCGGGCATGCACGTTTCCGGCGCTTCACACACGGGCGTCACGGACGGGGTCGCAGATTGGCCGTGCCCCTCTCTCCGGAGATTTGCGTGCCACAGGATCTGGCCAGCTGGTCCAAGCTGCTTGAACTGATGCCAACCGCGATGTTCGTGCGCGATGCGTCGCATCGCTGGGTGATTTCCAATCGCCTGGGGTGCGAATACTTCGGCATCGATGCATGCAACGTGGCGGGCAAGCACGACAACGAGCTGTTCCCCGCCGAACAGGCCCGTCGTTTCGCGCGGGGGGACGAACTGGTGCTGCGCGGGCAGGAAGTCGTCGAATCCGAGGAAGAAGTCACCGACCTGCAGGGGCGTACGCGCACCCTCCTGACACGCAAGACCTGTATCGACCTCGAAGGTGCCCCGCACATCCTGGCGTCGGTGACCGATATCACGGAGCTTCGAGAGACCGAGGCGCATGTGCGCTGGCTCGCCTGTCATGACGCACTCACCGGCCTCGCCAACCGGACCGCGCTGTTCAGCCGCATCGACTCCGCCATCGCGCGGGCCGTCGCCGGGCAGGGCGATGCCGTGCTCATGTACCTCGACCTCGATGGCTTCAAGAAGGTCAACGACACCTTCGGGCATGTCGCGGGCGATGCGCTGCTGGTGCAGTTCGGGGCGCGCCTGCGCGGCGCGATCCATCCCGATGACCTGGCGGCACGCATCGGCGGCGACGAGTTCGCGGTACTCGTGGAGGAGCGCAACGGCTTCGACACCGAAGCGCTCGCGGCGGAAATCCTCCTGCTCGCCAGTGCGCCCTTCGGCCTCCTTTCCACCACCGCGGTGATCGGTACGTCGGTGGGCGTCGTCCCCGTGGACGCGGGTGCGGTCGCCTCGGGCGAGCTGGCGCGCAAGGCCGACAGTGCGCTCTACGAGGCGAAGAAGCGCCGCAACCGATATGTCGTCTACAACGACGAACTGGACGTGGCGCTGGCGCATCGCCGGGAAGTGGAAGCGGCGCTCGCCGAAGCCCTGGCTACCGGCGAGGGGCTCAGCTGCCATTACCAGCCGCTCGTGCTGGCAAGCGACGGCAGCCTCGTCGGCCTCGAGGCGCTGGCGCGCTGGCGCCATCCGCGGCTGGGCGACGTGCCTCCGCTGCAGTTCATCGCGGTGGCCGAAGAAACAGGCCTCATCAATCCACTTGGCGAATGGGTGTTGCGCACGGCCTGCACCCGGCTGGCGACCCTGCCCGAGCTTTCGCTCGCTGTGAATGTCAGCGCCGTGCAGCTGCGCGACGATGCGTTCGCGGACATGGTGCTGCGCGTGCTGACGGAGACGGGCATGTCGCCCCGGCGCCTCGAGCTCGAGATCACCGAGACCGCCATCGTCAATGCAGACGGCGCGGCGGTGAAGCTCCTGAAGCGCCTGCGTCGCGCGGGCGTGCGCATTTCGCTGGACGACTTCGGCACGGGCTATTCGAGCCTGTCGCTGCTGAAGGACCTCGAGGTGGACAAGGTCAAGATCGACCGCTCGTTCGTCCAGATGGCCCCGTCAGCCGATGACTCCGCAGCCATCGTGCGTGCGGTATCGAACCTGGGCGCCGCGCTGGGCCTGTGCGTGGTGGCCGAAGGCGTGGAAACCGAGCAGCAGCGCACGTTCCTGCGCGACGTCGGTTGCGATGAACTGCAGGGCTACCTGTTTTCCGCCGCGGTACCGGGCGACGCGCTCGATCGGCTGGCCGAGCGCCTGCGCGACGCCATGCCGGCCTATTCCGTGGAGTAAGCGTTGGCCGGCATGGGCCAGGTGCGACGCAGGTCGGGCATGCCCGGCATGGTGGTCGGTTGCGGCAGGGGCAGGGGCATGCGTTCGCCCATCGCACCGCCCGTCGCATCGCCGACGATCGCGATGACGCAAGCCCCGCTTTCCTGCGAGCTTCCGAGCGAGAGGCGACCCCACGGCATCTGCAGCACGGTGTAACGGTTCGGCAGCATGGAAGGGGCGGAGGGCAGGTTCGTCTCGGTGGAGGCGGCGTGGAAGGTCGCGGTGACATCGCCCCGCGACAGGCACGGTCGCTGTTCGAGCTGGATGGACGTGAAGCGTGCGATAGGCACGTCGCCGCCCTCGTCGAAACCGCGTGCCTCCAGCGCGCTCACGCGGTAGCCGTCTCGGGTGACGAACGGCTCGCTGCGCAGGATCTGGCGGGGGGCATCCGGTGTGGGATGCAGGCCGCCGGGCACCTTGTCCGCCAGGGAATCCATGGCGTTGGGCAGCGTCGCCATCGTGGACGCGATGATCTCCACCAGGGTCTTGTCGCTGCGTGGCACGGCCGCCGGCTCTCCCGTGGCAGCGTTTGCCACGACGAGGGCGAGCAGGCTGGCCAGGTAACGGGAAGGACGCATGGAGCCCAGGTGGCGGGAAGGTGGGGCGCTAGTGTGCACGAGTTGGCGACATCTTATGCAGTGCCTGACGGTCGGGTCCTTGCATGCGCGACGATCGCCCGGATATCGAAGGTTAACTAACGCGTGACCCCAGGGCCCCGATGACCGACCTCCGCTTCGACAATGCCTTCGTCCGTTCCCTGCCCGCCGACCCCGAGACGCGCAACGTGCCCCGCCAGGTCGTGGGCGCGGCCTTTTCGTGGGTAGACCCGACCCCGGTGGCGGGCCCACGCACCGTCGCGGTCTCGGGCGACGTCGCGGCCATGCTCGGTATCGACCCCGCTCGCCCCGACTTTGCGGACATCTTCTCCGGCAATGCGCTGCTGCCTGGCATGCAGGGCTATGCGATGGCCTATGGCGGCCACCAGTTCGGCAACTGGGCAGGGCAGCTGGGTGACGGGCGCGCCATCGGGCTGGGTGAGGTGGTCACGGCAGGCCACGGTCGCCAGGAGCTGCAACTGAAGGGGGCAGGTCGGACACCCTATTCGCGCGGTGCGGACGGTCGTGCCGTGTTGCGCTCGTCGATCCGCGAGTTCCTGTGCAGCGAAGCGATGCACCATCTCGGGGTGCCGACCACGCGCGCGCTGTCGCTGGTGCTTACCGGCGACAGCGTGGTGCGCGACATGTTGTATGACGGCCACCCGGCGCCTGAGCCGGGCGCCATCGTGTGTCGCGTCGCACCGTCGTTCCTGCGTTTCGGTTCGTACGAACTTCCGTCTTCGCGCAACGATACGGACCTGCTGCGCCAGCTCGTGGAATACACCATCGCCACGCATTACCCGCAGCACGCCGCGTTGCCCGTCGCCGAAAGGCATGCGGCGTTTTTCAACGAAGTCTGCGAGCGCACGGCGCTGCTCATGGCGCACTGGATGCGCGTGGGCTTCGTGCACGGCGTGATGAACACCGACAACCTGTCGATCCTCGGCCTCACCATCGATTACGGCCCATACGGCTGGGTGGACAACTTCGACCCCGAGTGGACCCCGAACACCACCGACCGGGCGCACCGGCGCTACCGCTTCGGCCACCAGCCGCGCGTCGCTTTCTGGAACCTGCAGCGCCTGGCCCAGGCACTGTCGCCTCTCTTCGAGGACATGGAGCCTTTGCAGGCCGGCCTCGAGCGCTACGTGGCGCATTTCGAGGCGACCGACGCGGCGTTCTCGAATGCCAAGCTGGGGCTCGTCACCACGCAGGATGGCGATGCCGCGCTGACGGCCGATCTCCGTGGCCTTCTGGCAGCGGCCGAGATGGACATGACGATCTTCTTCCGTGAACTTGCCGCGCTCGACGTCGACGCGCCCGACTCCGGTGTCGTGGCAGATGCGTTCTACGACGATGCGAAGCGGACGGCTTCCCGGGCGGAACTCGTCGCCTGGCTGGAGCGTTACGTTGCCCGCGTGCGTGCCGAGGGCACGGCGCCGGCCGAAAGGCTCGCCCTGATGCATGCGGCCAACCCGCGTTTCGTGCTGCGCAATTACCTTGCCCAGGAGGCGATCGACAAGGCGGAGGAGGGCGACTTCAGCGGCGTCCACGCGTTGCTGGAAACGCTGCGTCGGCCTTACGACGAGCAGCGGGGACGCGAACACCTGCAGGGGCGGCGCCCTGACTGGGCACGCCAGCGGGTGGGCTGTTCCATGCTTTCCTGCAGCAGCTGAGCGGCCTTCCGCTAGAATCCCCGGTTCCCTTATGTCCCGAGGTCCGCCGCGTTGTCTGCCGGAGCCGCATCCGAAGCCGCGCTAGAAGCGCTATTCGTCCCGTTTTCCACGGGCGAACTGGTAATGCCTGCCGCCGGTGACCTGCTTTTCCTGAGGGCGCGCGACGGGTTCGCGCTGCGCGAAAACCGCCGGGCTGGCTGGGTCGTGCAGCAATCGTTCAAGCCAGCCGCCGACGCGCTGGCGCGATCGGGGTTTACCGTGCTGCCGGATGCACCGGATCGTCCCTTCGCCGTGGTCATGGTGTTGCCCACCCGGCAGCGGGAGGAAACGCGGGCCCTTTTCGCCCGGGCCCTGCGCTGCGCCGGCCCGGATGGCATCGTGGTGGCCAGCGTCCCGAACGCCGAAGGTGCGAAAACCGCGCAGGCCGATCTGGCGCTGCTGGCCGGGCGCGTCACGCACCTGTCGAAGCACAAGTGCCGCGTGTTCTGGACCACGCCGGGCACGACGCCCGATCCTCAGCTCCTGTCGCAATGGCTCGGCCTCGACGCGCCCGTGGTGATCGACGAAGGGTTCACCAGCCGCCGGGGGCTCTTCGCCTGGGACCACGTGGACACCGCCTCGGCCCTGCTGGCGTCGGTGCTGCCGGACGACCTGCAGGGCCGCGTCGCCGATCTCGGCGCCGGCTTCGGCTACCTCGCATGCACGGCCATCGCGCGGTGCCCCGGCGTGACAGCCGTGGATCTGTATGAGGCCGAAGCACGCGCCGTGGAACCGGCGACCTTCAACCTCGCGCGCGCCGTGGCGGCCGCCGGGCGAGAGATCGCGACGCAGGTCCACTGGCACGATGTCACCCACGGCGTGAGCGGCGGCTATGACGCCATCGTCTCCAATCCACCGTTCCACCAGGGCCGCGCGGACCAGCCGGAGCTGGGCCGTGCCTTCATCGCCGTCGCGGCCCGGGCGCTTGCCGCCGGGGGGCGTTTCTGGATGGTCGCCAACCGCCACCTTGCCTACGAAGCAGCGCTCGACGCCTGTTTCGGACATGTCCGTCTGGTCGTCGACCGCGACGGATTCAAAGTCATCGAAGCCACGGAGCCTCGCCCATGAAACTCTTACGCCTGTTGGCGAATCTCGGTTACGGCAGCCGCAAGCAGGTCGCCGCGCTGTTCCGCGAAGGCGCCGTCACGGATGCGCAGGGCGAGGTGCTCTACGCCGACGACAAGATGGATCACGCCGACGTTCGCTTCGAAGGCGCGCCGCTCGATCCGCCGCAGGGGCTGTTGCTGATGCTCAACAAGCCGGCCGGTTACACCTGTTCGCGCAAGGATGTCGGTCGGCTGGTCTACGACCTGCTGCCGCCGCGCTTCGCGCTGCGCAACCCGGTGCTTTCCACGGTGGGGCGCCTTGACCGCGAGACGTCGGGCCTGCTGCTCTTCACCGACGACGGCCCGCTGCTGCACCGGATCATCTCGCCGAAATCCTCGGTGGCGAAGGTCTACGAGGCGACGCTCGCCGACGACCTGCGTGGCGACGAAACCGCCACGTTCGCGGCGGGTACCCTCATGCTCGACGGGGAAACCGATCCGCTCGAGCCGGCGGCCATGGAGGTGCTCGGCCCGCGCCACGTCCGCCTGACCCTCACCGAAGGCCGCTACCACCAGGTGCGCCGCATGTTCGCGGCCGTCGGCAACCACGTCGAGACCCTTTCCCGCACCGCGGTGGGTGGCCTGTCGCTCGACGGACTGCCCTCCGGCGAGTGGAAGGCGCTGTCGCCGGAAGAAGCCGCGCGCATCTTCGCCTCCTGACCTGCCGTGCGCAAGGTCGGGTCCGGTCGTGGACGCGGCCCCCACGGCGGGTGCAGTATCGGAAGGTTCCTTTTACTCCCGGAGTTCCCATGAAGAAGATCGCGTTTGCCATGGCAGGCCTGTTCGCCTGCGTCGCCGCCCACGCGGCCGACAAGAGCGTCGTCGTCCCCCTGAATGCCGTGACCGTCGACGGTGCCGGCGCCTCCGTAGGCACGGTCACCGTCACGGAAAGCAGCGGCGGCCTGGTGTTCACCCCGGCACTGAAAGGCCTGCCGTCCGGACAGCACGGCTTCCACCTGCACGAAAAGCCCAGCTGCGATCCCGGTGAGAAAGACGGCAAGAAGGGCGCCGCGCTCGCCGCAGGTGGTCACTTCGACCCGCAGAAGACCGGCAAGCACGAAGGCCCTGATGCCATGGGTCACGAAGGCGATCTCCCGCGTATCGAGGTAGGGGCCGATGGCACCGACACCACGCCGGTGACGGCGCCGCACCTGAAGAGCCTGGCCACGCTGAAAGGCCATGCGCTGATGATCCACGCCGGTGGCGACAATTACTCCGATGAGCCGGCACCGCTCGGCGGTGGCGCAGGCCGCATCGCGTGCGGTGTCGTCAAGTAAGGGCACCATGACGCAAGGCGGGCTATTCGCAGCCGAACCGCTCGTGATCGTCGACGACGACCACGGGCGGTTTGCGTATGAGCCGGGCGTGGTCTCGCCGGCACGGGCCGATCGCTGGTTCGCGACGCTGCTGGCGGAGATTCCCTGGCGCTCGCAGCGTCGCGAGATGTACGGCCGCGAGGTCGACGTGCCGCGCCTCCTGCAGCATTACAGCCTCGACGATCCGGCGCTTCATCCCGTGCTGGCGGAAGCCGCGAGCGAAGTCGTCGCGAGCACGGGCGTGCGGTTTTCGGCGGTCGGCCTGAACCTCTATCGCGACGGCAATGACAGCGTTGCACCGCATAATGACCACATCGACGAACTGGCGCCGCATGCGCCGATCACGCTGCTGTCCCTCGGCGCCACGCGCCGCATGACGCTGCGCGAACGCGAGGCGCCGAAGCGTTCGTTCGACCTCGACCTGGAAGCCGGCAGCCTGCTCACGATGAGCTACGCCACGCAGTTCCATTACGATCACGGCATCCCGAAACTGACCCGGGGCAAGGTCGGCCCCCGCATCAGCCTGGCCTTCCGCACAAGACGGTAGGAGCGCGCCCCGCGCGCGACATCTTTTCGCGGTGCGTTTCCAGGTGCTGGCTCGGAGCTCGGAGCTTGAAGCTCAAAGCGCACGGCAAGAGCCGTCGGCCGTCACCCTCGTCGCTTAAACCTGCGGCGACCCGCTAGGGAGAGCCGCTCCGCGGCTGGTTTTCCTATGGGCCTGCGGCCCGGGTCGGGCTCCGACCGGGGTTCGCCGACTCGGCATCCTGCCTCGACGACGAAGGCCGACCGTCCTGGTCGGCCCCGCATGCGCGGCCTTTTCCGGTCAAAGCCCTCGCCTACGCTAAGTCGCGCCGAGGGTGACGGCCGACGGCTCTCCGGGACGGTGAGGTGGGTGGTTGGGAGAGCGGAAGGCGCAAAGCACAAAGCGCAAAGCGAAGAGCGAAGAGCGAAGAGCCAGAAGTGCGCGGTAGGAGCGCGCCCCGCGCGCGACATCTTTTCGCGACCCGTTCCCGACCAACGGCTCTTAAGGGCAATGAAGTGACGTGTCGGCGCCCAGGCAAATCAGAGCCAGAAGCGCAGAGCTAAAAGCGAGCGGTGCAGTCTTGTCGTTAGCTTGCTTTCGCCCGCAAGGCGGGCTCCTACATAGCGAGGGCGGGCGCCTACATGACTGCGGCGAGGTGACTTGCCCGCTCTTCCCATCACGCAACCGCAGTAGTGAGAAGAGCCGTCGGCCGTCACCCTCGGCGCGACTTAGCGTAGGCGAGGGCTCTGACCGGAAGAGGCCGCGAAGCGGGGCCGACCAGGACGGTCGGCCTTCGGTGTCGAGGCAGGATGCCGAGTCAGCGAACCCCGGTCGGAGCCCGACCCGGGCCGCAGGCCATTGATACACGGCCGCGGTAGCGGCCC